>Ga0209668_10000279_pt1 | contig 20933 bp, 16 predicted proteins | sample FrelakmetPLP11PL_FD_187150 | JGI IMG/M metagenome (GOLD analysis project Ga0209668, IMG submission 187150) | Freshwater lake sediment microbial communities from the University of Notre Dame, USA, for methane emissions studies - PLP11 PL (SPAdes)... | ecosystem: Environmental > Aquatic >... | reverse complement strand
CCAATGCTTCCGGAGTTAATACATTCCCAAATCCATTAACCGGACCGATAAACGTGATTAATTTTTTGGGTAACGCATATTGAGGAAAATAATACTTTACATATTTACAGCCTGTTCGAACCTGCATAAAATAAGGCTCAAGCACCTGGTCGGACTGAATGGCTTTATGCCAGATTTGATAGGTACTTAAAAATTTAGGAAGTTCGTTGAGTGCTTGCTCGGGTGTAGTACCTATAATATTGTATAAAAAATCCTGAAGAAAACCGGGATATTTTTTACTCAATCCCTCCAGTGAAGCTTCCAAATGCAATGTATCTATTGCAAAGAAATCCTTTTCAAAACGCTCAATAGTGAATGGAATTTGTACAGAAGAAACATCCGGTGCGCGTCTCGACCGCTCACAACTCACAAAACATATAAGAAAAATCAAAAGCGGAAAAACAGGTCTTATATTATTAGCATTCATAATTAAAAATATAACTCTTCGAAATAAAACCCCCTTACTGCAAACAAAATTAGTGTTAAAGCCTATCCTCTGCCGGAATAGCATAATAAATGGCCCTATTTTCTTCAAATAACAAAAAGTTACTGAACTTCGCCCTATGAAAATAGTATTAGCACAACAGAATTATCATATAGGTAATTTTGAACTGAACACGCAAAAAATCATTCAAGCGATTCGTGAGGCAAAAATGGCTGGTGCAGACTTGATTATGTTCAGTGAAATGTGCGTGTGCGGATATCCCGCCAGAGACTTTGTAGAGTTTAATAATTTTATTGAGCAGTGCGAGCAGGCAGTAGATACCATTCGGGCTGAAGCAGATACCATTGGGGTTTTAATCGGAAGCCCGGCCCGAAATCCATCAGTATTGGGCAAAGACTTATTCAACGCTGCCTTTTTTCTGTACGAACAAAAAATTGTATCGGTTATTCATAAAACCTTATTGCCTACTTACGACGTGTTTGATGAATACCGTTATTTTGAACCGGCGAAACAATGGCAGGTTGTTCCATTTAAAGGAAAAAAATTAGCCATTACGATTTGTGAAGATATCTGGAACCTGGGAGACAATCCCTTGTATACAATTTGCCCTATGGATCAATTAATGGAGCAAAAGCCGGATATTATGCTCAACATCAGCGCTTCGCCATTCGACTATACACATGATGAAGACAGAAAGTCGGTTATAAAGGCCAATGTGCTCAAATACCATTTACCCCTCTTTTATTGCAATGCAGTGGGAAGCCAAACCGAAATTGTTTTCGATGGTGCTTCATTGGTGTTTGATGCAAAAGCGAATTTATGCGGAGCACTTCCTATGTTTAGTGAAGCTACTGCCCTTTTCGAACTGGACGATTCGGGCGCCATTCATGCCCCCATTCTGGAACCTGCCAGCAGAATGCCCGACAAAGAACTCAATCCTGCAAACCTTGAACCCGAGTTGAATATTGATCAGGTGTATCAGGCACTGATTTTGGGTATTCGTGACTATTTTACTAAAATGGGCTTTACCAAAGCGATATTAGGTTCTTCAGGTGGAATTGATTCAGCGGTTACCCTTGCCATTGCCTGCGAGGCTTTGGGAGCATCCAATGTGCGTGCTATCCTGCTTCCATCGCCTTATTCAACAGATCATTCAGTGGCAGATGCGGTACAGCTTAGCAAAAACCTTCAAAACCCCTATGACACTGTTCCTATCCATCAGGTATATGCTTCGATGCTGGAAGCGGTTCGACCGATTTTTGGTGAACTTCCTTTTTCACTGGCCGAAGAAAATATGCAAAGCCGAAGCAGGGGCAATCTACTGATGGCCATTGCAAATAAATTCGGATATATTTTACTCAATACATCCAACAAAAGTGAATTGGCTACCGGGTATGGAACACTTTACGGGGATATGGCGGGTGGATTGAGTGTGTTGGGTGATTGTTATAAACTGCAAGTGTATGCCCTGGCACGATATATCAATCGAAAGCATGAAATCATTCCCCAATCAATAATCCAAAAACCACCGAGCGCCGAACTGCGCCCGGGCCAAAAAGATAGCGATAGCTTACCCGATTATGCGATACTTGATCAAATTCTGTATCAGTATATCGAAAAAAGAAATGGTCCGGAAGAAATTAAAAAATTGGGCTTTGAGCCCGAATTGGTAAATCGTACCCTCAAAATGGTAAATACCAATGAATATAAAAGAAATCAGTTTTGCCCCATCATACGAGTTTCCCCTAAAGCATTTGGCGTAGGAAGAAGAGTTCCCATCGTAGGCAAATATTTAAGCTAATGCAGGTCAATTTATTTATGCGCTACTAAAACCGGCACATGACTGTGAAAAGCGAGTAAATCGGTATGACTGGCATGTAGCATTCGCTCAATAAAACCGATTTTTTTGGGAATTACCACAATCAAATCTATGGAGTGTTGCCCAACAACATCATCTACCGCCTTTGCAAAAGAGGGGTTATAAACTGTGTAATAATGTGGCAAATAAGGCAATAAATGTTCGTGTATTTTTACATGCTCAGCGGCAATAATTTTACCATGCTGTTCTTTTGCAGCCGGACTATCCTCAATATGTACCACTTCTAATGCTGCTTGGGTGCCTATCATTAACTGATGAATTACATCGAAAGGCGTGAAAGTATCTACCTGATCATAATCAGTTAGCAACATGATTTTTTTTATGCCGGTAAACCTTGCATCTGGTGGAACAATCATCACTTGATTATCGGTATTTCTGGAAACCTTCAAGGTATGACTTCCCACTAATCGTTCTTTCAACTTTCCACCTCCTGTAATTCCCATTACAATCCAATTGGTATTGGTTTGCTTACAAACAGCTGTTAAATCATCAGAAAAAACTTCATATACACAATGCGTTTCAATATGTAAAGTGGGATCCATTCTGTTGAGCATCTCCAGCTTTACTTTATATAAAGCGTCTTCCTGCAGGGGTTGCAAATCTGCTTCATTTAAGCCCTCTAAATCGGGATTTGCATGAAAGTTTGATAAAAGGGTTTGATAGGCATTGTACAATACCAGTTTTTTACTTCCGATTTGTTTCGCCAACCCGGCAGCATACAGTGCGGCATTTCGCGATGTTGCAGAAAAATCAACGGGAATAAGCAGATTCAGCATAGCTTATTGGATTGTAAAATTAAAATGAATGTTCTCTACTGATGAATAGCCAAAACCGGCACTTTGCTATGAAATGCAATCTGAGTGGTATGGCTGGTAGTAAATAAACTGGAGAAGAATCCATGATCTTTCGGAATAGTGATAATTAAGTCGGCTCCGTTTTTATTTACAAAATCCTCAACACCCGCTGTAAAATGATCGTTATGCACTACATGATAAGTAGGGTTATGATCTTTTAATAACACAATTTCTTGCAATTCCTGCTGTACATTTTTGTCTTTTTCAACATGCAGTACCTGTAACTTAGCATGGGTTTGATCTAACAACCAATGTATTTTTTGAATGGGCAAATTTTCATCGGTATGCTGATAATCGGTTAAGAGTACTATGGAGGAAAATGGTTGAAAATTAGTATCCTTTGGAACAATCATAACCGGTACTGTTGAATTACGGGCTACCGATACTGTATTGCTGCCTATTAATTTTTCGGCAAGTGCACCCCCTCCAGTTATACCCATTACTACCAAATTACAATTGGTTAATTTACATACTTCATCAACCCCGTTAATCAACAAGTTGTATTCGTTATAGGTTTCTAAAAAACATCCGGAAGCACATTCATTTTCAATTGTACCGCGAAAATGTTGCAATGCTGTGGTACTGTCTTTTTTCAGTTGTGCCTCATCAAATAACTGCACAGCTGCAACCGGCGAATCAATTGTTAAAGGCGCCTGATAAGCATGATATAAAATTACTTTCGGCACATGTAAATGAGCCGCTAATTTGAGGGCATATATGGCAGCATGCCTGCTGATATCTGAGAAGTCGACAGGAACAAGAATATTTTGCATGGTAGATGATTTGAATACAAAAATAGTGATGCGATAAAGCCCAAAAAATGATATTCGTCAGTTCCTTCTTTTCTTAATTACACATTGATTATCCCAGGTACTCAATTATACCGGCTATCCCTTGTCCACCACCAACACAAGCCGTAACCATTCCATACTTTTTATTGAGGCGTTTCAAATCGTGCAGTAATTGAACTGTTAACTTACAACCGGTACATCCCAATGGATGGCCCAAAGCAATGGCACCACCATTGATATTTACTTTGTCGGTATTTAAATCCAGGGTACGTATAACCGCCAGCGCCTGAGAAGCAAATGCCTCATTCAATTCAATTAAATCGATTTGATCTATATTCATCCCTGCCCTTTGCAACACTTTGGGAATGGCTGCAACCGGTCCGATACCCATAATTCGCGGAGGAACCCCTGCAGAAACGCAATTTACCAACCGCCCGATTGGCTGTAAACCCAATCGGTTCATCATACGCTCACTCATTACAACAACAAAAGCAGCACCATCGCTGGTTTGTGAAGCATTACCCGCAGTAACCGACCCACCGGTTGCAAATGCAGGCTTCAGTTTGGCTAAAGCTTCCGGAGTAGTATCTGCCCTTACCCCTTCATCTGTATCAACCACATAATTGCGGGTTGCTTTTTTTCCTTTCTCATTTACATAAACTTCTTCAACAGTAATTGGCAGGATACCCGGCTTAAAATAGCCCTCCTGTATGGCTTTCATGGCTTTTTGGTGAGACTGGTAGGCGAATACATCCTGATCTTCTCTGCTAACTGCATACTCATTGGCAACCGCCTCAGCAGTTAACCCCATGCTCAAATAATAATCCGGCTCATCTTTGGCAATCGCATAAGAAGGAACTGTTTTCCATCCGGCAGTTGGAACCAAACTCATACTCTCAGTTCCACCCGCAATAATGCAATCCGCCATGCCCGAGCGAATTTTGGCACTTGCCATTGCGATACTTTCCAAACCGCTGGCACAATACCGGTTGATTGTTATTCCCGCAACTTCCTCCCCTAATGCACGGGCTGCTATAATTCTACCAAATTGTAAGCCCTGTTCCGCTTCCGGTACTGCATTTCCTACAATTACGTCATCCACTTCCTTTGGATTTACAGCAGGCAATGTTGCCATCAATCCTTTAATAACTTCCACCGCAAGGTCATCGGGACGAAAAAACCGAAATCCACCTTTTTTACTCTTGGTAACAGCAGTTCTATATCCTGCTACTATATATGCCTCCTGCATGGTATGTAATTTTACTGTGTAAAAATAATGATTTTTTACTGAAAGTTGTTTATGCAACTATTATTTGGGTAAGTCTTAAGAGGAAAACGGAATGATTATCTTTGCCCCATGATTTACCCGTTACTACGGTCGTTGCTGTTTACCCTGTCGCCCGAGCAGGCACATCATTTTTCCATGAAGTGCTTATCAATGGCATGTGCCTTACCGGCAGGTGAATCGCTGATTTCCAGTTGTTTTCGTTTCCCTTCCCCCATGCCGAGAACAGTTTCCGGAATCGAATTTCCCAATCCGGTTGGGCTAGGCGCTGGTTTTGATAAAAATGCCCAATATCTGGCACCTTTACAGGCCCTGGGATTTGGATTTGTTGAGGTTGGCACCATCACCCCACTGGCGCAACCCGGAAATGAAAAACCTCGTTTATTCCGACTGCCTGCAGATGAGGCATTGATTAACCGGATGGGCTTCAATAATGATGGTATGGAAGCCGTTAAAGTAAGACTCGCTCAATGGAAAAACCGGGAGGCTGCTGCTCACACAAAAAGCAAAATGATTATTGGCGCCAACCTCGGAAAAAATAAAATAACCCCCAATGAAGATGCCTGGAAAGACTATGTAAAGGTATTTCAACACCTGCATGAAGCAGCAGACTATTTTGTAGTAAACGTGAGTTCTCCCAACACACCCGGACTACGAGCGCTGCAGGATAAAGATGCACTTTTACAAATTACAGAGCAGCTGCAACATTACAATCAGGGAAAACAAAACCCCAAACCCATCTGGTTAAAAATTGCACCCGATCTTTCCAAAGAACAGCTGAACGATATTGTGGAGCTTGCCCATCGGGTTCCCTTAAACGGATTAGTTGCTACCAATACAACCATATCCAGGGAAAATCTCTCACCGGCATCCCAAGAAAAATTAGCTTCAATCGGCATGGGCGGTTTAAGTGGTAAACCACTGCAAAAGCTTTCGCAGGATGTATTTCAGTATGTACGACAGCAATGCGGAAATTCAATTCCCATTATTTCGAGCGGGGGAATTATGAGCGGAGCCGATGGAGCCAGCAGATTGTTAGCAGGGGCTGATTTAATACAAATATGGACCGGATTTATTTATCGAGGCCCAACGCTGGTTAAAGAAATTGGAAAAGAACTCGCATCACATCAGTAAAATTCAAAAATGGAATCACTTTTTACAACCGAACATTTTATCAGCTTCCTTATTTTAGTGGTTTTGGAAGTAGTATTGGGAATAGACAATGTAATTTTTGTAAGCATCATCATGAATCGGCTTGCTGCCCGCTTTCAGCAAAGAGCGAGAACGGTTTGGATGGTAGCAGGTATTCTAACCCGAACCGCCCTGTTATTTGCGTTAAGCTGGCTTTTACAACAAAAAGGCAAACCTGTGTTTACCATAGCCGATAAACCCTTCGACCTGGCAAGTTTGATTATGCTGGCCGGGGGCTTATTCCTGATTTACAAAACGGTTAAAGAAATACATCATAAACTGGAAGGTGAAGAGCCAGGCACCGCTGCATCAGCCAAATCGCATCTCAGTTTTTCTCAGGGGATGATGCAAATTATTTTGATCGACATGGTATTCAGCTTCGATAGCATCATTACTGCAGGAGGAACTGCCAAAAGATTAGAAATTATGATTGCAGCTGTAATTATTGCAATGGTGATTATGTTTCTGTTTAGCGCAAAAATTGCTGCATTTATTCATAAACATCCTACTCTGAAAATGTTGGCACTCTCTTTTTTGGTGATGATTGGATTCGTATTGCTGGTTGAAGGTTGGGATCCGGAAAAAGCCCATGGATTGAATCTCAAAAATTACGTATACTTCTCGATGGCATTTTCATTTGTGGTGGAAATGCTGAATATGCGGCTGAGGAAAAAAGCCAAACCCGTTGAACTTAGAGAACCTGTGCTTCCGGAAACAGAAAAGGAATAATACCAACATTTGAATTGGATTAAAAATCGAAGCCCAGAGAAAAATACCAAACGGGTTGTCCTTTAAACACCCCCTTCATTGGCCAGCCTGCATCTACGCGAAGGAAATATCCCAGTAAAGTACTTCTCATTCCAAAACCATATCCTCCGGCAAAAGGCCCTAAGCCACCGGCATCAATTCTAACACTTACTATACCATTGGTGTAATATTCTCCCGGACGAGTGATGCCGTTATATTTTCCATTCCAGGCTGTACCTAAATCGAAAAATTGTACCAGCTGAAAATTACGCAGGAAGGCATTATTGATGGGGCGATTGATAAGTGTTGAAAAGAGCGGGAAGCGGAATTCACTGTTAATTACAAACGCATTGTTCCCGTTGGCCACATTCTGGTTATACCCTCTCATATTCAATGCCAGCGACTGAAATGCATAACTCTGATCAGGAGCGGGTGGATTATTATTAAACTGAGGCCCCAGCCAACCATCGGTTCCGCCTAAGTAGTAAATAATTTTCTGTTCTCCCCACGAGAAATCAGCTGCAGCTCTTCCTGCCCAAATAAAGTTGCGATAAATCTTTTTATAATATCGGGCATCAAACCCAAAATTCAATGTGGCTTTTCCGTTGTTAAGCGCTGTTTTAAATGAGGGCATATTTACATCCAGAAAAACTTTGTATCGCAAACCCTTCCAGATATTTTGTGTAGGATTGATAGTGTTGTCGTGCACATATTCCAATCGGGAAACGATAAACCGCGAAACCGTATCCCGATATGCCAATGCATTGGGGTCGGGGTATCCGGTTAAATTATCGTAAGGGCGTAAAATACCACGATCGTTCCGAACGCCAATAATTGCTCGTAAACTGCGGATTTCATCAAAGGGATAAGAAACATTAAACTGATACAAGTTGGTATACAACATTGTATTGAAGCGGGTATTGTAAAAATTGGAAACATTACTCCGATAATACGTTACCCCCCAATCTAATCTTTTGCGATTATTCTGGAAGGCAAGCAATACGTCCTTATCGGTTAAATTGGTTCCAAACCGAAACCCTCCAATAAATCGCAAATCTTCCATCAAATCACTCACACCCACTTTGAATGCAAAATTCAGATTGGCTCCATTATTCAACTGAATCGGTCCCGACCCACCGCCATAGGGCTGATAACGGTTAATTAATATCGTATTGGTAATACCACTCTGCACAAAATCGGAGCTGAACTTTAGGCGATAATCGAACAACTTGGCTTTACTTAACACAGAAGTTTTTGCTTCTTGTTCAAATTGCTTATTGACGATTGCTGCAGTATCGGGTTGCTCGTTGGCAAATTCATTTTGAAAAAAGTCGGTAACCTTCTTTGCTGTGTCGGCACTTGCCTTATTTACATACACCATCGCCTTCCCCGTTTGTGCTTTGGAATCGGCTATTACTTTCTTCATGTATTCGGTTGGGCGAGTGGCTACATTTCTTTTTTGTAGGGTTTGTTCATCAACCTTTAATTTATACAAAAACTTATAGTCCCCTTCTCTGCGCACTTCACTCACCTGACCGTTATTTCCTGCAATGCGGGTTTCAGAAAGACTGCTTTGATAATTCGTGAGCGGAAATGTATAGGTTGAGTCATTGTAAACCTGATAAAAACTAATACTATCGGGTTTATTCAACTGCCAGGCTTTGAGGGTAGAATCAATTTCTTTCGGACTAGGATTATGCAGAATTTCTTCGCCAATATAAATCAAGGTGTCGAGTCCGTTTCTTTGCGTAGAAAAGAATCCGGCCCAACGATTGGCAATACCATTTTCATCCGAAACAAAAGTAAAATGGTTGGTATTGTATTGCATTGGGTATCGGGCAGAACCATATTTAACATTAGTTAGGCGGGTAATCTGCTTCGACTTGCCATCATTCAGGATATCGGTGAAGAAGATATTGAAGGGATAGCGACTCGGTAATACGGTATCGCCTCCACGAGCCACGCCAGATGGGCGATTGGAAGCAAATACAATGCCCACTTTATTTGGAAAAGCCACCAGGGCAGGATCTACATCATCATACACATCATCTGTAATTTGTGTGAGGCGTTGCTCCTCAATTTTATATGTATAAATATCGGTATGCCCGTTTTTAACTGCACTTAAAACCACGCTATTCGCATCTAACAAAAAGGAGGCATCTATAATTTGATCAACACCGGTAATGGTTTGTTTATAGCGTTTGTACTTGGCAATATTATCATACACAAACATGTTGATCTTTCCCTTCTCCCAATAAATTACGAGCAGCCTACTTCCCTTACCATCCCATGCCAAAATAGGGTAGCTTGGGTTGATATCACCCTGATAGGTTTTATTTCCAAGTTTCAATAAAGTGCGGGCATCATAGAAATTTTCATGCAACTTAACAGCATACTGTCCATCATTGAACTCAACTACGGCATAGGTAGAACTTTTGGGATTGGGGTTCGCCTGAAAACGGAAATAATCTTTTTTGGAAATATCTTCCGTAACCACCACCGTTCCCTTGGGCTGATTGCGGCGGCGGGTAATGTCTTTCGCATAACGTTCCTGTTCGAACTGCATAAAATCTTTGAGCACTTCCTTGAACTTCTTTTTGCAAACCCGCAAGCAAGCATTATTCAGGTTCTTGTAAATCCGAGCCAGGTACAACAAATAGGTAACATTGTCTTTCCTGTATTTTTCGGCAATATATCTCCAGAAAGCATGCCCAGCTAAAACCGGTTGCTCAAAAGCAAACTGATAAAAGGAGTTATACCTGCCACTTAACAAAGCACTTTTTAAATCATCATCCAATAACGTACTCCAGGGTTCCCCTGCATAAGCAACATAGCCGTCTATCAGCCATTTGGGTAGATCTAATAAAGCCTGGTTGCTGGCAAACTCACCAATATCTTCCCCGAACAATAAATTATCGGTCAAAATTTTGGCAATGCCTTCCCGAATCTGCCGGCGAAAATTGGCATGATTGCCATCAAAATATACCACTAGCTTATTATTCACCAAACGGGTTATTCCACCTGCACTTTGCCAATCGGTACCCAATCCGATATTGCTGCTCTTATAATCGTTGTAATTGTTATAAATAACAATATTCGCCCTTCTTTGTAAGGAATATTCAACAAAACTCTCAATACCCGGTAATTCTTCCTCGGCAACCTGTGCTGCAAACTTGCCTAATTCAACGCCGCCCTGATTAACATAAGTATTGAAATTGGGCGACTGATAAAACTTCCAGGTGAATTTTTTATGTTGTACCCTATTTTTGCCAAATTCTACTCCGTTCACCTGCGCCAGTGAAAATAATGGAATACTCGCCAAAACGAACCAACTTAAACCCAACCATTTGAAACGCATATCCGAACTTTAGTATTTTAAAATTAATCAATTAACGGCAAAAGAAGCCAAAATTACCAATATGTTAACCCTTCAGGTATTCACTTTTAGTCCTATTCGCGAAAACACCTATGTTTTGTTTAACGAACACCGCAAAGCTATTATCATTGACCCGGGATGTTATTTTAGTGCGGAAGAAGAAATGTTAAAAAACTATATCCGGTCGGAGGGGCTAGAACCTGAAATATTATTAAATACCCATTGCCACCTGGATCATGTTTTTGGCAATCGCTGGGTGCATGAAACTTATGGGCTGGAACTACATATTCATGCAGGCGAACAAACTGTTTTAGAACGCGCACCTATTTCAGGTGAAAATTGGGGACTCCCCTTTACCAATTATTCAGGTCCGCTTCATTTTCTGGCTGAAGGCAACACCATACAACTGGGTTCCGATGTATTAAAAGTGATTGAAGCACCCGGACATTCCCCTGCCAGCATTTGTTTTTATTGCGAGCAGCAGGAATTTTTAATTGCGGGTGATGTTTTGTTCAGAGAAAGTATTGGCAGAACCGATATTCCGGGAGCGAATCAGGAACAATTGCTTACCAGCATTCGTGAAAAATTATGGCCACTGCCCGATGCTACAACCGTATATCCCGGTCATGGTGGCCCCACCACAATTGGTTATGAAAAAGTGCATAACCCCTTCCTCTAATCATTCCGCTGAAACTTAGGCTATTCCTGCATTGCATGGCGATATGCCTGAATAAACAATGCCCCCAAATTCTGGTGCGGTGGAACATAATCGCGAAAGGTTTCCAGCGATTTGCCGGTAAATCGGGCTGCTACCTGCTTCCATAATGCAGGCCAGTAAATATCTTTTCCCAACCGCAATTGTTCGCAAATCACATCAATTAACAGCTGATTGATTTGACCGGTTCCCACCTGTTTAGATGAAATAATGGCTGCATCCGGACTACTCTCCAGCACATCATGCAATCGTTGGTATCCACCACAACTACCCACTAAAACCAGCTGAGAACTATAAGGCAATTTTTCAATGGTAGAGGGTAAACTATAGCTATGTCCGCGATGTATCGATAATACCGGTTCGATACCTATGGACTGCAAATACACAATCAGACTGTCTTGGGCATGTTCATCTAAATCTCCTACTTCATCTAAGGGAAGATTCGAATATATCACAATTGGCACCCCACGGGTAGAGGAAACTTCCGTCCAGTATGGCTTCTTAACAATTTTCCAATTCGGGTTCGTAAACTTTTTTAGAAAGGTTTGATAGATTTCCATACCCCCCTTGTCGCCATAAAAAAACTGTTGAATAAAGATGCGGCCTGCGGTGTCTTTTAAAGGTGCGATCGGCAATCTATCAACCGGTCGGATGCCCAAATCCTGCAATAAACCGGGATGCTGCAGGGTATCCATTGATTTAAAAATTTTTAAAAGAATATCATAGAGTACTGCGCCGTTTTTTTCTTTTTTTCGGGAAAATTCCTCAGCCCGCTCCGCAACTTTTTGCAGCATCCAGTTTTTAATACGCAGGTTATAAATACTCGAATACGTGTTCGCAACATCAACGGCATCGCTCAGTTGCCGGGTTTGCTCTAAATGATCGGCAAAATCCAACACCAGCTTTCTTGCAGCGGCACTGTCCATCCTTCCCAAAAAATCATCCAGTGTATTATAGGCCGCACAAAGGCGAATAAATGTTCTGTATTGGTCGTATTGTACATTTTCCAGTAACGAATCGGCATTTTTCCCTTTCCACATGCGGAAAATGCGGGGATAGATTCCCAAAACAAAACTGGAAGTATACATTTCTTCACTTCCCGCTACCGCCACATAATACAATTCTGCAGCACTTAATTTACTAATCTTCCGAAAGCGAATCGCGGGTTGGTTTACCTCGTGCAAACCGTTGATCTCATTCAGATAATCCTCTACCGCTTTTTGCTGAATCTTATGATATAAGGCCTCCATAGCCATCGCAGTATCCCCCTGGTGCAGTCTTTTTACATAAGCTAGTCGGGTATTCACCAGCATGGAAAAATACGTGCCGGTAGTATCCTGATGCGTAAATGGAGCAATAGAATCGATAGTTAAGCGGCCATGATAAATTTCATCGATAAATGGAAAAATCATCCTGCCAGTGGGCAGCTTGGTTAAATAAGCAATCAGTTTTACCAATGGGTGACTGCTTTGATGGATTCGCTTGCCCAAAGCATCCGGCACAGATGCGTAGGTATACATTTGCTCCTGATCGCGAAAAGCAGCCACTATCAGTAAACTATCTGTATACCGGCATTGAGCACGTTTACTTAACAAGGCAAGGGTTTTTTCGGGGTGCTGTTTAACTTCCTGCAACAAAACCTTGTCTCGAGCTTCCTCTATTCCTAAATTTTCTGATAAAGCAGTATTTTGAAGTAGTAATTTTCCGGCAGCAGCAGAAAGCGTATCAAAATAATGCGCATAGGATTGTTTGCTCCAGGTATCTACCATAGCCGAATCGTAACATTTTAGCAAAAGGAGAAATTCGGAGGCTGCAATTTTATTAGATACCAATAATAAACGATAGCCCTCCAGCAATTCCCGTAAACTACGCAACCATCCATACCGAAGGTTATCGGTTATACTACCATCGGTTTCAATTTGGTAGCGGATATTCAGCATTTGTGCTTCGGTTTGTTGTATGAACAGTCGGTTCTGAACACTATCGGTATAAGGCCGAATACCGGGTTTCCCTGAGAGATGCAGTGAGTTGATTTTTGCTGCCTCCTGTACAATTTGTTCGTGATTTAATTGTCGCATAGTGGGTATGGGTGGCAATTGCACCGGTTGAGCCTTCAGAGCAGTTGCACTGATTCCCAAAATGATCCATGAATAAAAACGAAATCGCCAGGTCATACCTCAAAAATACTACTAAAATTTCCGCAACGAGGGAACCGTAGCGGAATCGCTTAACAATAACATAATAATGAATAAAATAGAAATTGCCGACTATTCAAATTAATTTTGTAGAAACCCGCTGGCGGAATGGAAGAAAAAGCCCAAAAAATTCTGGTTGCAGATGATGAACCGGATATCCTGGAAATCATTTCATACAATTTAAAGAAAGAAGGTTACGAAGTATTCACGGCTTCCAATGGCAATGAGGCATTAGATAGTGCCCGGCTCCATCATCCCGACCTGATTATTTTGGATATTATGATGCCCAAAAAAACGGGAGTAGAGGTTTGTCAGATTTTACGAACCCAGCCAGATTTTCAAAAAACACTGATTATTTTTCTTACGGCAGTTAGCGACGAAGCGGTTCAGATTAAAGGACTTGAATCCGGTGCGGATGATTATGTAACAAAACCGGTGAGTCCGAAAGTGCTGGTGAGCCGTGTAAATGCACTATTTCGCAGAATCAAGCAAGTGCCGGAAGAAAACAAGAAAATTAGAATTGGCAATTTTTCAATAGATCCTGCGAGTTACCTGGTTACGATTGATGACAGGGAAGTAGTGCTTGCCAAAAAAGAATTTGAATTATTGTATTTGCTGGCCTCCAAACCGGGCAGGGTATTGCTGAGAAATGAAATCTTATCGCAGGTTTGGGGAAGTGAAGTGATTGTAGGCGACAGAACGATTGATGTGCATATCCGAAAAATTCGGCAAAAGCTGGATGCCGACTGCATTACTACGGTAAAGGGGGTTGGGTATAAGTTTGACTGGTAAAACGATTGCAGCCGTTAAATTTGCCCGTACCTTTAAGAAAGGAACCTTACCTGCCATGTTTTCAACCAACCATTTATCACCCCAACAATTATCGGCTTTTACGGCACTGATTTTATCGGTACCGATTGGCTTGGGAAGCTGGTGGCTGCTTCCCGGATGGAAAATGGCACTGGTAATATTTATTCTGATATTTATTGGAAGTTATTTATTGGTTAGAACGGTATTAGAATCGTTCATCTATCGGAAAATCAAATTAATTTATAAGGTAATTTATCAAACCAAGGCAACCAAAAAAGAGGAAACCTATTACAAATACATCCTGCCGCAAAAAGGGATTGATGAAGTTAGGGAAGATGTAGAGCGATGGGCGCATCAGAGAAAAGCTGAAATTGAAACCCTGAAAACCAATGAAACCTATCGGAAAGAGTTTCTACAAAATCTGGCACATGAATTTAAAACGCCCATTTTTGCGATTCAGGGATATGTAGATACTTTGCTGCAAGGGGCGATGGACAACCCCGAAACCCGCAAAAAGTTTCTGGAAAATACTTCCCGCAACGTAGAAAGAATGGTGCACCTGCTGGAAGATTTAGACGAAATATCCCGCTTAGAAAGCGGAGAACAGCCCCTCTATCCTACTCAGTTCATAATTCAGGATCTGATAAAAGATGCCTTTGAAGCACTCTCTATCAAAACAACGGCAAAAAACATTCGCTGCAGTATAAAAAAGGGTTGCGAATCGCCTGTGATGGTGTATGCCGACAGAGAAAAGATTTTACAGGTAATCGTAAACCTGCTGGATAATGCCACTAAATATGGAAAGCAAGATGGTACCATTGTGGCAAGCATTTATGCAATGGATGAAGGCCATGTGCTATTAGAATTTAGCGATGATGGCATTGGTATAGCCGAAGAACATCTTCCACGGATATTTGAACGATTTTACAGAACCGATCAGGGACGAAGCCGGGATGTGGGGGGAACCGGACTGGGTTTAGCCATTTGCAAGCATATCATTGAGGCACATGGGAAAACCATACATGTAAGAAGTAAAAAAGATGTGGGTACAACAATTGGGTTTATTTTGGATAGTCAGAAAACTAACAATCATTAACTTTTGATTTATTAAGAAGTATATTCAAGTCTATATTAAACAATTATTAATTTTACAGCTCATTCACGCTCATTCATAGTTAACCCTACTTTTACAAAAAATTGCCCTTATGCGACTCAACAATTTCGGAAACCTATTTATGCCCAAGAACAAAGTGTTTTACGAACTATTTGAAGGGGTTGCAGAGAAAGTACTTGAAATGGCGGTGAAGTTGAAGGAAATGGTGAGTGAACCCGATAATAATAAACGGGCTGCTATACTGGCACAAATTGAAGATCTGGAGCATAAAAACGATGAAAATACCCACCGCATTTTCACTGAATTGGGCAGAAATTTTATTACGCCATTCGACAGGGAAGACATTCACTATCTCGCTACTTCGTTGGATGATATTTGTGATTATATCTATGCATCCGCCAAAAAAATCAACTTTTACAATGTAAACCCCAATGATACGGGCATTCAAAAAATGGCTGAATTGATTTTGAGTGGTTCACATGAAATTCGGAAAGCGGTGATGGGCCTGCGCGACATGAAAAATCTGCGGGAAATGACGGAAGCGATGGTAAAAGTGAACAGCATAGAAAATCAGGCAGATGATGTTTTCGACATGAGCATTGAAATGCTGTTTCAGCAGGAGAATGATTTCAAGGAAGTGATTAAGAAAAGAGAAATATATCAGGTAATGGAAATTGCAACCGATAAATGTGAAGATGCTGCCAATGTGATTGAATCCATCATCATCAAATATGCTTAATTCGGATTTCCCATTTCTTTTTTGGCTGCTTTTGTAAAAACTCCGCTATGCTCACGTTATTGATTATTATAATAGTTCTGGCATTTATTTTCGATTACATCAATGGCTTTCATGATGCAGCCAATGCAATTGCAACCATTGTTTCTACAAAAGTATTAACCCCATTTCAGGCGGTTGTTTGGGCAGCAGTATTCAACTTCGCTGCTTTTTTTATGGCGAAATATGTATTTAAAGAATTTGGTATTGGAAATACCGTAGCCAAATGGGTAAATCCGGAATTCATTACCCTGCATGTAATATTAGCGGGTATCATTGCTGCTATTATCTGGAACCTGATTACGTGGTGGTTTGGCATTCCTTCCAGTTCTTCCCATACCCTGATGGGTGGATTTGTGGGTGCAGCGCTTACCAATGCACACGGATTTAGCGCAGGGGGTGTAGATGTAATCAATTATGTAAAAGTAATTCCCACATTCCTTTTCATTTTCGTTGCTCCTTTTATTGGAATGATCATTGCCTTTATTATCACCATACTCATTGTTCATATATGCAAGGGCTCGAACCCTTATAAAGCAGAAAACTGGTTTAAGCGGTTGCAGTTGGTTTCTTCAGCAGCATTTAGTGTGGGCCATGGCGGTAATGATGCACAGAAAGTGATGGGCATTATTGGTGCTGCCACTATTTTTTATGAAAAAAGCAGGGGCGTTCATATGGATTTCAACCAGTTTGTGGATGCCTATGCATGGGTACCTTTTACCAGTTTTTTATGCATTGGTTTAGGTACCATGAGCGGCGGATGGAAAATTGTAAAAACCATGGGTACCCGCATTACTAAAGTAACTCCGTTAGAAGGGGTTGCCGCAGAAACTGCCGGTGCCATTACCCTGTTTATGACCGAACATTTTAAAATTCCGGTTTCTACCACCCACACAATTACAGGATCTATTATTGGCGTAGGTGCCACCAAACGCTTAAGTGCCGTACGCTGGGGGGTAACTGTTAATCTCTTATGGGCCTGGATTTTAACCATTCCCATTTCTGCGTTATTGGCCGGACTGGTATTTTACATACTGAAGCTTTTCATTTAATTATTTGCTGCTGAAAACAGCTATTGATTGATTCGGATTATCTTGCAGCCACAAACTACTGTATGGCTAAGATTTTAGTTACCGGCGGATGCGGATACATTGGTTCCCATACCCTCGTGGATTTAATTGAAAACGGATTTGAGGTAATTTCAATAGATGATTTATCCCGTTCTTCTGCTTATTCATTAAGCGGTATTGAAAAAATTACCGGAAAGCGGGTAAAAAATTATAAAGTAGACCTGAAAAAATTTGATGAAACACGGGCAGTGTTTCAAGAGAATGAAGCGATTGAAGGCATTATCCATTTTGCTGCATACAAGGCAGTGGGCGAATCGGTGGAAGAACCCTTGCTTTATTACGAAAACAACTTGTTCTCGTTGATCAACCTATTAAAATGCGCCACTGAATTCAATGTGCCGCATTTTGTTTTCTCCTCATCTTGCACGGTGTATGGTAGTCCTGCCCAAATACCCGTAACCGAAACCACTCCTATTCAAACAGCCGAATCGCCATATGGGGCAACGAAGCAGATGGGGGAAACAATGGTGAGGGATGTATTCAATCAAGCAAATGGCGCTGCGATTTTATTGCGCTATTTTAATCCGGTAGGTGCCCATCCATCGGCACTCATTGGCGAAAATCCGATAGGAAAGCCGCAGAATCTGGTACCGGCGATTACACAAACTGCCATTGGCAAACTACCTTCTATGAAAGTGTTTGGTAATGATTATCCTACGCGTGATGGAAGCTGCATCCGCGATTATATTCATGTGTGTGATATTGCGCATGCCCATACGCTGGCATTACAATACCTGCAGGCAAATAAAAAAACACAACCCTGTGAAGTATTTAATTTAGGAACCGGCAATGGCATAACGGTACTGGAAGCCATTCGCATGTTTGAAGCCGTGAGCGGCCGCTCATTAGCTTATACCATTGGTGAACGCCGCCCTGGTGATGTGATGGCGATTTATGCCAATAATGAAAAAGCTGTGCAGCAATTGGGATGGACTATTCGCTACGATTTACAGGAAATGATGCGTACTGCCTGGAACTGGGAATTAGCAATAAAAGAAACCGAGGAAAAAGTGAAAAACAACTAAAGTTACTGCGTAAGCATTTTCTCTGCATTCTCTGCAACCTGCAGCGCTTCGATAAATTCATCAATATCCCCATTAATTACTGCATCGAGGTTATAAGATGTTAGTCCGATTCTATGGTCGGTAACCCTGCCCTGTGGCCAGTTATAGGTTCTGATTTTTGCACTTCGGTCGCCGGTACTTACGAGGGTTTTTCTTCTGCGGGCAATTTCATCTTCCTGTTTGCGAACCTGCTCTTCGTACAATTTGGTACGCAACATCGTCATGGCTTTTTCGCGGTTACCGAGCTGAGAACGTTCGGTTTGGCAAACCACTACCACCCCGGTGGGAATATGGGTAAGAAACACTTTGGTTTCTACTTTATTTACGTTTTGTCCGCCAGCACCGCCACTGCGGGCAGTCTCCATTTTCACATCACTTTCTTTTAATTCGAAATCTACCTCTTCTGCCTCTGGCATAACTGCAACGGTTGCAGCGGAAGTATGTACACGCCCCTGGGTTTCTGTATCGGGCACCCGTTGCACACGATGAACGCCACTTTCAAATTTTAGTGTACCATAAACATCTTCCCCGGTAACTTCAACTACCACCTCTTTGTAACCTCCAACGGTTCCTTCACTTTCGCTTACTATCTGGGTTTTCCATCCTTTTTTCGAGCAGTAGCGCAGGTACATCCCCAACAGGTCGCCGGCAAATAAACTGGCTTCATCGCCACCGGTACCTGCACGAATTTCGAGGATGGCATTTTTATCGTCTTGCGGGTCTTTAGGTATGAGTAATTGGGTAAGCAGTTTTTCGAGTTCATCCTTTTTTTCCTCCAGGCCGGGCAGTTCCATTTTTGCAAGCTCCTTCATATCTTCATCGGAAGAGTGCTGGGCTTCTTTGGCAAATTCGTAATCGGCCAGCACTTTTTTATAGGCCTCGTAGGGCTGCATGATTTTTTCAAGAGAACGGTATTCCTTGCTGTATGCCCCGAATTCTTTCTGATTGTTGATGATTTCCGGATTGGTTAAGGCAATGCCCACCTGATCGAATCTGGCTTTAATGGCATCTAATTTATTCAGCATATTCCGGCAATTTCGGGTGCAAAGGTACGATTTTGTGGGAAGAATGAAGTTGAGAAATTAGAATACCTGGTCTTCATTTAAATTTCCTTCCTCGCTCAGTCTTACGCCTATTGGTGTAGGAGCCTAAGCGATAGGATAGCAGTATATTGAATTGGGGGAAATCATTTCCAAGCGCAGAGTCCCTCTCCGCCGGGGCGGATTGGAGACTCCGCCTTTACTTTGAATATTCTTAAAAACATTTGTAAATTTTCAAAGGAAAAGCAGAGGTGAACTAAAGACTTTGCCAGTTATAACAATAACTATTTCTCGCATTAGTCCTCTGCCCTTTCCCTTGATTTTTAGTTGAGCTGTACCAAATAGAATGTTAGGTTAATGGACCTATTAAAGGCTTTAGTACGCATCAACATTTGTTAACTGTTAAACCAAATTTATGAAAAAAAATTATGAGTTTATTGTCGGTTTGGATGTTTCAAAGGACAAGCTAGATTACTGTATTATCAATCAGTCCACTTTACATCAAGATTTTGGGCAATTGACTAATACAGCCAAAGGCATTACAGCTTTTCTTTCCTCGGTTTCTAAAAAATTCAAAGGCAAAATGGAAGGAATCCTCTTTTGTCTTGAGAACACAGGAGTTTACAGCATGCCTTTGTGTTATTGGCTACAGGCAAGTCAGTTTGACTATTGGGTAGTTTCAGCCTTGGAAATCAAACGGTCCAAGGGTATTGTAAGGGGTAAAACAGACAAAGCTGACTCTAGGGATATCGCTCTGTATGCAATGCCTCATCTGCATCAATTGAAGTTGTCCAGCCTGCCAGAAAAAGATTTTGTAGAACTCAGACTGCTATTTACAGAGAGGGAAAAAGTTATCAAAGCCATCAATCTTTTCAATATGACCAATGAAAGCAAGAATTTTCTTCCGAATAGCGTTTTGAAAACAACCCTTCAGCATAATAAGCGTATGATGACTTTCCTGAAAAAACAGCTTAAGCAGATAGAACAGTCCATTGAAAATCTGGTAGAGGCAAACCCGATATTCAAGCAGCAAGATGAGTTGCTGCAGAGCATTCCAGGAGTGGGAAAGCAAACCTCTGTATTACTGATTGCTTACACACAAGCATTTACATTATTTCAAAACCACCGTCAATTTGCCTGCTATGCTGGTGTCGCTCCTTTTGAGTATTTATCCGGATCCAGCATAAAAGGGCGAACCAAAGTCAGCAACCTTGCAAATAAAAAACTAAAAACGGCCTTAAATATGGCAGCATTGTCAGCAAAAAAATATGACACACAACTTAAATTTTACTACGAGAAAAAAATTGCAGAAGGAAAGAACAAAATGCTCGTTCTCAATGCAGTAAGGTGCAAAATTATCAGCAGGGCTTTTGCGGTTATCAATCGAAATTCAAAATACGTTGACACAATGAAGGCTGTAGCCTAATTTATTTGTTTTTTAAGATAGAATGCGAGGACGGAAATTGTGTATGATTAACTTTTA
>Ga0209668_10000278_pt1 | contig 20952 bp, 9 predicted proteins | sample FrelakmetPLP11PL_FD_187150 | JGI IMG/M metagenome (GOLD analysis project Ga0209668, IMG submission 187150) | Freshwater lake sediment microbial communities from the University of Notre Dame, USA, for methane emissions studies - PLP11 PL (SPAdes)... | ecosystem: Environmental > Aquatic >... | reverse complement strand
ATCAGCACCAGTTGCTCCAGTAGCACCCAAAGCACCTTGGGCCCCAGTCTCTCCAGTAGAACCAATACCTCCCTCGGCCCCAGTCGCTCCAGTAAAACCTAAGGCCCCCTGGGCCCCAGTTGCTCCTGTTGAACCTAAAGCCCCCTGGGCCCCAGTCGCTCCAGTCGCTCCAGTAGAACCAATACTTCCCTCGGCACCAGTCGCTCCAGTAGCACCTAGCGCACCATCAGCACCAGTTGCTCCTGTGGACCCTTGGTCCCCAGCTAATCCTTGTGCCCCAGTCGCTCCAGTTGCACCAACTGCCCCATCAGAACCAGTCGCTCCAGTAGCACCTAATAAACCATCAGCACCAGTAGCACCGGTAGCACCTAAAGTCCCATCAGCACCAGTTTCTCCAGTAAAACCCAAAACACCTTGGGCTCCAGTTGCTCCAGTAAAACCAACACCTCCCTCGGCACCAGTCGCTCCAGTAGAACCAATACTTCCATCAGCACCAGTTGCTCCAGTAGCACCCAAAGCACCTTGGGCCCCAGTCTCTCCAGTAGAACCAATACCTCCCTCGGCCCCAGTCGCTCCAGTAAAACCAATACTTCCATCAGCACCAGTTGCTCCTGTCAAACCTAAGGTCCCCTGGGCCCCAGTCGCTCCAGTTGCACCAACTTCCCCATCAGAACCAGTCGCTCCAGTAAAACCTAATACACCATCAGCACCAGTAGCACCAGTAGCACCTAAAGTCCCATCAGCACCAGTTGCTCCAGTAGCACCCGAAGCACCTTGGGCTCCAGTCGCTCCAGTAGAACCAACACCTCCATCGGCACCAGTCGCTCCAGTTGCACCAGCTAAACCATCGGCCCCAGTCGCTCCTGTGGACCCTTGGTCCCCAGCTAATCCTTGTGCCCCAGTCGCTCCAGTGAAACCTAAAGATCCATCAGCACCAGTCGCTCCAGTAGCACCTAATGCACCATCAGCACCAGTAGCACCAGTAGCACCTAAAGTCCCATCAGCACCAGTTGCTCCAGTAGCACCCAAAGCACCTTGGGCTCCAGTTGCACCAGCTAAACCATCGGCCCCAGTCGCTCCCGTATTACTTGCAGTTCCAGCTAATCCTTGTGCCCCAGTCGCTCCAGTGGAACCAATACTTCCATCAGCACCAGTTGCTCCAGTAGCACCTAATGCACCATCAGCACCCGTTGACCCCCGAGCCCCAGTAGCTCCAGTGGAACCTAAAGATCCATCAGCACCAGTTGCTCCTGTTACACCCAGAACCCCTTGAGAACCAGTAGCTCCAGTTGCACCAACTGCCCCATTAGCTCCGGTTTCTCCAGTAGCACCCAATGCTCCATCAGCACCAGTCGCTCCAGTAGCACCTAGCGCACCATCAGCACCAGTTGCTCCAGTAGCACCCAAAGCCCCATCAGCACCAGTTGCTCCTGTGTCACCCAAAGCCCCATCAGCACCAGTTGCTCCTGTTGCACCAACGTCCCCATTAGCGCCGGTTGCTCCTGTTGCACCAAAAGCCCCCTCTGCCCCAGTTGCTCCAGTAGCACCCAAAGCCCCGTCAGAACCAGTTGCTCCTGTGCTACCAATGGTTCCATCAGCCCCAGTTGCTCCTGTGCTACCAATGGTTCCATCGGCCCCAGTATTTCCTGTAGGACCTAGTGCGCCTGTAGATCCTTGAGATCCAGTCGCTCCAGTAGCACCTAGCGCACCATCAGCACCAGTTGCTCCCGTAGCACCCAAAGCCCCATTAGCACCAGTTGCTCCTGTAGCACCCAAAGTTCCATCAGCACCAACTGCACCAGTTGCACCGACGGCACCCTGTGCCCCAGTCGCTCCGGTTGCGCCTTGGGCTCCCATAACCCCAGTTGCACCAACGGCACCCTGTGCCCCAGTCTCTCCGGTTGCGCCTTGGGCTCCTGCAGAACCAGTAAAACCTGCGCTGCCTGCTAAACCAGTCGCTCCGGTTGCGCCAATTGATCCTGTAAACCCAGTTGCACCGACGGCACCCTGTGCCCCAACAACTCCCGTCGCACCAGTTGACCCAGTAATTCCACGTGCTCCTGTTGCACCAGTAACGCCTGGGGTTCCAGAAGAACCTGTAGCACCTATAGATCCAGGAGTTCCAGACGAACCCGTCGCACCAGTTAACCCGGTTATTCCACGCGCCCCGGTTGCGCCGGTCGCTCCTAAGGTTCCAGAAGAACCCGTCGCACCAGTTAACCCGGTTATTCCACGCGCCCCGGTTGCGCCGGTCGCTCCTAAGGTTCCAGAAGAACCCGTCGCACCAGTTGACCCGGTTAATCCACGCGCCCCTGTTGAACCAGTCGCACCTGTTGATCCTGTTTCTCCTCGCGCCCCGGTTGCTCCAGTGTTACTTGCTGTTCCAGGAGATCCCGTTGCTCCGCGGGAACCTGTTGCTCCTGGCGTTCCAACAGCACCCGTTGGACCCGTTGTGCCAGGCGTCCCCGAAGAACCCGTGGAACCTGTCAAACCAGCGGCACCTGGAGTTCCCGTAGCACCTGGGGTTCCTGAAGAACCCGTGGCACCAGTCGCTCCTGTATTACTCGCAGTTCCGGCAACGCCTTGCGCCCCTACTGGTCCAGTTGCGCCAGGGTTTCCAACAGAACCTTGTGGTCCAGTCGCTCCTGTAAGTGTCGATGTACCAGGAGCACCAGTTGCGCCTCGCGCCCCTGTCGCCCCAATCGGACCTGTTGCTCCTGTATTTGATGCAGTTCCTGCGTTACCAGGGGGACCGGTGGCCCCGACGTCGCCTGGCGCCCCAGAAGCTCCAGTTACCCCAGTTGGGCCGGCCGGAACGTCTCGTGAAAGAATTCCTGTTACTGGATCAACGTACACAATATTATTAGCTTGGCCCACTGGTAGATTTGGAATGGCCGTAATTAAAGAATCATTAGATACAGTTGAGTCTACAGAGGATGATGTTGTTGCAACAGACCGACCTACAGTTATATTAGTAACTTGTATATCTCTAGGCACAAGCCCAAAACTATAACTCATTTTTTTAATTAGTTTTTAATATTTTATATTTTTATTGCATTGCAAAAGTCTATCGTTTTTTCTTTCCACGAATTAGCAGTCGCCCATTCATAATTTTTGGCAACAAGTTCTTGCCCAGCCGCTGTAAGTTGTCCGGAGTCAGTCAGCAATTTGCCAAGACATTCCATTATCGAGCAATCATCATTGGTTATGCGCGCAGTTCTTTCTTTTGCCGCAGTTTCATCAAGCGCAGCCAATCCATTGGTTATTGCTAATGTTTTGGACGCCGCTGCTTCCAGCGCGGTATGGCAAAAGGTTTCTTCAAATCTACAGGGATACAGCCACACTAAAGACCGTTCCCAGTGCTTTCGCAATTCCGGCTTCGATATCCAGCCGTAATTTGTTACTCCGTGGGCTTGCAAATCTTTTAATAGGTTTTTGATGAGAGTTATTTCCGGGCCATGATGCTGAAGTGCCCAGGCATTTTCCAAGTCACAGAACACGCTTAGCGTAGCACCGCTGTATTTTCCGCGAATTTGTGGCCATATTTTAAGCACTGTCGAAAGACCGCGATTGGCAAATGAAGAATATATAAATGATGCTGGAGTTTTTTGCATTTCACTTGCTTTTTGAACACCATAGCCTTGAACAAGAGTAAATCTTGAGCATTGAGGAAATTGTGAGAGAAATAAATTTTTGTGCCACTGTGATAAACAAAATATTGTTTTTAGTTTTTGTGTTATTGGTATAATATTTCCACTGGGCCTTACGTCATGCATAATGAAGTGCACATTTTCTGTTAATTTACTTGCAATTGCAGCCGGAACAAATTCCGAAAACCTGCTTATAATACAGTGCGATATCCTATGGTTTCCTGCAAATTCTAAATATTTTGAAAAATTAAAATAGTTAACGGAATCAATAAGGTTGGAAACTTGTGAGCAATCGCAAAACACATAGACATCAATGTTACTGTACTGGGCGGCCATGCAGCGTGCAGTTTCAATTATCCAAGTTTCTGATCCGCCTATTCCGCCAGTGTTTATACTATTACCATCCCACTGACCAAACCCACCTGGTGCTACAAAACATATTATTTTTTTATTTTCTTCTAATTTTATATTATAAACCAAGTGGTGAATTGCTTTCCAATCCTGCATTAAAATTTTATCTTCATTGGACGCTATAGTACTGTTTTTTAAGAAATGCTCTGCAGCCCTTAATCCTAATTCTGAGTCTTGATCGTAGGCAAGTTCCGTTAAAAAAAGTGGCACAAAGTGTTGCGATATTGTTGGCCGCAACGAATACTGTCTTAATTCACCCGGAAACCCAATTTCAAATGCTTTTTTAAAATATTTATAGGCTTTTTCTGTCTCGCCAATACTTTTATAATGCACTGCTATAAAATAATGCCCATCTGGTCTAAGCGGATCTTGAGCGGAATACTCTTCATAGCCAGCAAGACACGTTTCAAAAGGTACTCCTAGTTGCTGGTGCTCTAGTCTTACCAATTCCAGTAGCGCATCGTTTCTCTCTTCCTTAAATCCAATAACCGGATGATTTATCCGAAGCCTAAAGTAGTGCGCTGCTTTTTCATAATCTTTCATTATTGAATAAGTTTGGGCAATGTAGTACAGATGCCTCGAGTTTTCAGGCTCTTCTTTGAGCATTTCAAATAGACATTGAAGATCATACTCTTTTCTAGCAACCGTTCGTTGCTTCATAAATTCATTACTTGTATCATTAATCATTGAATATTCAGTAGGAATCCTTACATTTACATTATTTTCATCTTGGATAACTTCATGCAACGTATATTTATACCTTAAATTATTTTCCGAAACTGTTATACGACACGATAAATATTCAACGTCGCTAGATCGTACTAACAAACTAAACGAATTTGCAAACTGATCTCCCCGAACGCTCTCCAAAAATTCGCGCAATTTTCCTTCTACGTGGTAAGTGTCATCTAACATTAGACTATACTTACATGGAGGTCGTGATCTTGGTTCACTTGTCACATGTATTAAATCAAGGCACCGGTTCCGACTATCCCTAAAGTTTATAAAGGGTTCTTCGTGTAAACTACCTGGTATTCCAGAATGACCCAAAACTTTTTGTACCATTTCAACTGTACCATCGGTGCTGCCAGTATCTAAAATAGTCCACCGGTCTATTATTTTACTGGCAATACTATGCTCAAGCATTTTTTTAAAAAGTTCTCCTCCATTTTTAACCATTACAAAAAAATGAATTAGGTTGTCCCATATTAAATCACTACGGTCTGTCGATGAGCGATTAAAGTGCCTGCAAAAATCATTTAGTAATTCCGGAATGACAACTATATGCCTGTTTGTATACTTCAGCCTTATTCCACCACAGGCTGATTCTGGATAAATAATAACCGTTGCCCTATATTGATTAATCAGTGATTCATTTAATTCGTAAAATTTTTTCTGCGTTTCATAAAAAATTACCACATTTTTGTTTAAGTTTAACTCTAATTCAGAGTCTGTGTCAATTATAGTTATGTTTCTGATACCGCTTTCTTCCATATTTTCTATAAAATCTTGGTTCTCCATTAGCCAATGCTTAGGTAGCCTACAAAATACCTCTGTAAAGTATGGAGCTATTTTTATAGGGATATATCCTCCATGAGTTGCTCCATCAACAATGCAAATCCTTGATCCTGAAAAAATGCCACACTCTACAATTAGTCCCACAACTCGTTCCAGCTCTGGTAAATCTGGAATTATTTTTAGTGATTCATAGCCCTGGATTTTTCCTGTTACCTGAAATTCTCCCTTTTTTGCTTTCCAATTCTTAAGCATTTTTTATTTTGAAATTTATATTTTCTGTTTTTTTTGTTGCTTTAGGATTTGTGTATCAAACGAACTTATACTGAAATTATTAAATAATTTTTTTTTTTTTTATAAAATGGCTAATTCTCCAAAAATAATCGCAACTCTCATGATAAAAAATGAGGAAAAAATAATAGCCCGCTGCATCCAAAGCTTGGTAAAACATGTCGATGCTTTTTGCATTTGCGATACCGGCTCCACCGATAACACAATTCAAAAAATAGCCGAATATTTTGCAGAAAATCCAACGATACACAAGGTTTTTGAGTACCCGTGGAAAAATTTCGGCGAATCAAGGTCCGAATCGTTCCGGTGTTGCCGAGAATTTGCAAAAGATATTAATTGGAACTGGGACTCTACATACGCTCTTGTCTTGGACGCAGACATGGAACTTGTTGTTCCCACCGTATTTCCCAGAGATTGTCTAAAAGTCGGCGGCTATATGCTCATCCAGGAAAATTCCTGTCTCCGCTACGAAAACACTAGGCTTTTGCAACTATCGGTAGATTGGAAGTGCACCGGGGTCACCCACGAGTACTGGGACGGCTACCATGCCGCTTCTATTCATCGGGACCTAATTTTCATTCGCGATGTTGGCGATGGCGGCTGTAAAGACGATAAATTTCCTAGAGACAAGGCCTTGTTGGAGCAGGGCCTATCCGACGATCCTACAAACGTTCGCTACATGTTTTACCTCGCCCAAACCCTTAAAGATCTAAGGGAATTTAAACCCGCCATTGCAATGTATCGCCGTCGCATCAAGGCCGGCGCATGGGCCCAGGAAGTCTGGTACAGTATGTTTCAGATTGCTATTATCTATTCCAATCTTCAAAAATACCGCAAAATGGAATATTGGGCTCTTAAGGCATTTGAATTCGACGCAACAAGAGCAGAAAATCTTGACCTTTTGACGCGCACATTTAGAAGCCTTGGTCAAAATTTTAAGGCTTGGCACTATATGCAACTGGGTCTTTCTGTTAAGCCACCTCCTGCTAGCGGCACCCTGTTTGTTGACCTGAATTCATACCACAAAAATATTTTGTACGAAAAAACAGTACTCAATTATTATGTCCAGCCTCTTTGTCGACAAGACTCTCTTAAGGATCTCATCGTTTACATGAATAATTATGGAACCCAGCCAGCCATAATAAACCTCGTGCACTACGTTGACCCAATTCCACTTAAAAATATTATTAAGGGCTTGATTTTTCCTAAAGTGCCTGGGTTTTACCCTTCGTCCATTTCCTTGCTTTCGGTTTCACCGTTGTCAATTCTTGCTAATGTTCGCTTTGTTAATTACAAAATTGGCCCCGCGGGAAATTACATCGTTCCTGGTAAAGTAAATACTCGCAACTTTTTCGTCGAATACAATAGAAACGCTTTACCACTCACTGGCGGCAATGTTATTGAGATGACTGTTGACGCTCAAACGAGTCCCTCTGCAAGCCCTGATGCTTGGGTTCTGGGAGTAGAAGACATTCGTATCTTTCAATCAAGCACCAATGACTTTTCTCCAAGCACTATCAAATTTATTGGTACTTCTCTTGAGTACTCAAATTGCCAAAAGATTTGCCAGGTAACCGGCTCATATAATACCTCAAAAGGACTTTTAGAAAATTTAGTTTGCCTTTCATCGCCACAAGGCATTTCCACAGAGTGCGAAAAAAATTGGGTTACTTACGAAGGAAATGGCTCTAAATTTATTTACAATTGGCATCCACTTAGAATCATCGACACCGCTAATCCTGCAATGACCTACATTGTCAGCGAGTCGCCAACTCCAGGATTTTTTGTAAATGTTAGAGGCTCTTCAAATTTTTTGGTCCGCGGGCCCGCTGGGCACCAGATTGGCATCGTCCATGTTGTGCAGCATTTAACACCACGCAAATATTATCATATGATTGTCGTGCTAAACATCGACCATGTTACTGGCGCCGCTAAGCTGCAAAGCTACTCGCTACCCTTCTATTTTTACCAAAATGCTATTGAGTACGTACTAGGAATTGCACTTGGAGCCAGCAATAATGAACTTATTGTCGCCGTTTCTTCAAACGATGCAGACCCAAGCTTTTGCTCTATAGATCTTTCTAAAATAAAGCTGATTGCCTGTTGATAAATTTATTTATTTTTTTAATTCTAAAATATCCAATCGCTCTTTCAATTTTCGCAACTCCTCCAATATGAAAACTGTGATGCAATTGTAGTCTATACCAACCGGAGAGCCGCCAGGCTCATTGTATCCCGCAAAGCGTTGATGAACAATAGCTGCTTCTTCGGCAATGTATCCGATCTGTCTTCCACTTGCTGGATCACTATTGTATAGAAAACTTCGCGGCTGCAATCCATAAACAACCCGAGTATCTTCTTCCAAAGGCATTATACTATTTTTGGTTGTCGCGCTACTAGTACCGTAAGTAATTTCCTTTGTAGTAGTATTGTAGTATAATACATTAGAGGTAGGCGTTGGATTTCTGACTGGATTTACATGAAAACCCGCAGCCGTAATTGCTGGAGTTATGTCTGATCCACTTGCATTTATCAAAATAGAATTAGCTGGAAAAGAAGTTTTTCCTGAATTTAATCCAATTAAAATAGAATTAACTCCCTGGCTAACCCCCCCAGCATCATAGCCAATTGCTATACTATATTCGCCCTGATCTTTTTTTCCTGTACCATAACCAATCCCTATTGCACCACTTCCTTGAAAACTTTGTCCTGAAAGAACACCTATTGCAGTTGCAAACGCTTGCTGACTTAGTTGTCCGGCACTTTGGCCAATAGCTACACAGGAATTAGACTGGCCTGAATTACCAGCTCGTTGTCCAACTGCTGTACTTGAAGTTCCTTGTTGACTTTTTCCAGCCTCCATACCAATGGCAACGCTATTAGCACCTTGCGAAACAGTTCCAGCATCAATTCCAATTGCCACAGCCGTGGTACCTTGTAAAGTTCTTCCAGAATTTAACCCAATTGCTACACAACTAGCACCTTGTGAAAAATTTGCCGCATTATCACCAATTGCTACACTCTGGGCTCCTTGATTAGTACGTCCCGCATTGCTTCCTAATCGTACGGCAGTATTACCCACTGCCCAAAGACTAGTTGAATTATTCCAAAACAAATAATCCGCCCAATTTGTTCCAAATACAGATACAGTACCACCAGCACCTACTGGACCAGTCGCCCCTGTTGCCCCTGTATTTGAAGTTGATCCTTCCGGACCAGTCGCCCCTGTTGCACCTGTCCTTCCAGTGGCCCCAGTGGTGCCTATGGTACCCGTTGCCCCAGTAGCGCCTGTATTTGTAGTCGTTCCCATTGGGCCTGTAACTCCAGTTGCTCCAGTCGCTCCATCAGATCCGGTGGATCCCTGCGCTCCAGTTGCTCCGGTTTCACCAACGGCGCCTTGCGCTCCAGTCGCTCCTGTTGCACCGGTGGCACCCGGGCCTCCTAAGGAACCCGTGGCTCCGGTTTCTCCAGTTGCACCGACACCTCCTTGTGCCCCAGTAGCCCCAGTTGCGCCAACAGCTCCTTGGTCACCAGTTGCTCCAGTAGCCCCAGTTTCACCAACGGCGCCTTGCGCCCCAGTGGCCCCAGTTTGACCATTAAATCCTTGTGCCCCAGTAGCCCCGGTTGCGCCAACAGCTCCTTGATCACCAGTTGCACCAGTTGCCCCAGTTGCACCAACGGCGCCTTGCTCCCCAGTCGCCCCAGTTGCGCCAACAGCTCCTTGATCACCAGTTGCACCAGTTGCCCCAGTTGCACCAACAGCGCCTTGCGCCCCAGTTGCCCCAGTTGCACCAACAGCGCCTTGCGCCCCAGTTGCCCCAGTTGCACCAACAGCGCCTTGCGCCCCAGTTGCCCCAGTTGCACCAACGGCGCCTTGCGCCCCAGTAGCCCCAGTTGCGCCAACAGCTCCTTGGTCACCAGTTGCTCCTGTAGCCCCAGTTTCACCAACGGCGCCTTGCGCCCCAGTGGCCCCAGTTTGACCAATAAATCCTTGTGCCCCAGTAGCCCCAGTTGCCCCAACAGCTCCTTGGTCACCAGTTGCCCCAGTAGCCCCAGTTGCACCAACGGCGCCTTGCGCTCCAGTAGCCCCAGTTTCACCAACGGCGCCTTGCGCTCCAGTAGCCCCAGTTGCGCCAACGGAACCCTGTTCCCCAGTAGCCCCAGTTGCGCCAACAGCTCCTTGGTCACCAGTTGCTCCACTTGCACCAACAGCTCCTTGTCCACCAGTTGCCCCAGTTGCCCCAGTAGCCCCAGTTGCGCCAACAGCTCCTTGATCACCAGTAGCCCCAGTTGCGCCAACAGCTCCTTGATCACCAGTAGCCCCAGTTGCGCCTACAGCTCCTTGATCACCAGTAGCCCCAGTTGCGCCAACGGCGCCTTGTGCCCCAGTTGCCCCAGTTGCACCAACAGCTCCTTGTTCACCAGTTGCTCCACTTGCACCAACAGCTCCTTGTCCACCAGTTGCCCCAGTAGCCCCAGTTTCACCAACGGCGCCTTGCGCCCCAGTTGCCCCTGTTGCGCCAGTTTCACCAACGGCGCCTTGCGCCCCAGTTGCCCCTGTTGCGCCAACAGCTCCCTGTCCACCGGTTGCCCCAGTAGCCCCAGTTTCACCAACGGCGCCTTGCGCCCCAGTAGCCCCAGTTGCGCCAATAGCTCCTTGATCACCAGTTGCCCCAGTTTCACCAACGGCGCCTTGCGCCCCAGTTGCCCCTGTTGCGCCAACAGCTCCCTGTCCACCGGTTGCCCCAGTTTCACCAACGGCGCCTTGCGCCCCAGTTGCCCCTGTTGCGCCAACAGCTCCCTGTCCACCGGTTGCCCCAGTTGCGCCGACATCACCTTGTCCACCAGTGGCCCCAGTTGCGCCAACAGCTCCTTGTCCACCAGTTGCACCGACAGCTCCTTGTCCACCAGTTGCTCCAGTTGCTCCAGTTGCACCGACAGCTCCTTGTCCACCAGTTGCTCCAGTTGCTCCAGTTTCACCGACAGCTCCTTGTTCACCAGTTGCCCCAATTGTCCCAGTTTCACCGACAGCTCCTTGTCCACCAGTTGCCCCAGTTGCTCCTGTTACACCAACGGCGCCTTGCGCCCCAGTTGCCCCAGTTGCGCCGACTGCTCCCAATCCACCAGTTGCCCCCGTTGCGCCAACCGATCCTTGTCCGCCAGTTGCCCCCGTTGCGCCGACATCTCCTTGTCCACCAGTTGCCCCAGTATCGCCAACAGCTCCAGTTGCACCAACGGCGCCTTGCGCCCCAGTTGCTCCAGTTTCGCCGACAGGTCCTTGTTCACCAGTTGCCCCAATTGCCCCAGTTTCACCGACAGCTCCTTGCTCACCAGTTGCCCCAGTTGCTCCAGTTGCACCAACGGCGCCATGTGCCCCAGTAGCCCCAGTTTCGCCAACAGCTCCAGTTGCACCAACGGCGCCTTGCTCCCCAGTTGCCCCAGTTGCCCCAGTTGCCCCCGTTGCGCCGACTGCTCCCTGTTCACCAGTTAGGCCCGTAGGGCCTGTTGCACCAACGGCGCCTTGCTCACCAGTTAACCCAGTTGCGCCGACTGCTCCCTGTTCACCAGTTAGGCCTGTAGGGCCTGTTACGCCAACAGCGCCTTGCGCCCCAGTTGCGCCAGTTGCGCCGACGGCGCCTTGCGCCCCAGTTGCCCCAACGGAACCCTGTTCCCCAGTTGTCCCAGTTGCGCCAACCAATCCTTGCGCTCCAGTTGCCCCAGTTGCGCCAACCAATCCTTGCGCTCCAGTTGCCCCAGTTGCGCCAACTGCTCCCAGTCCACCAGTTGCCCCAGTTGCGCCAATAAATCCTTGCTCCCCAGTTGCTCCAGTTGCGCCAACAGATCCTTGCGCCCCGGTTGTACCAGTTGCGCCGACGGCGCCTTGCGCCCCAGTTGCGCCTACTGCTCCCTGTGATCCAGTTGCTCCAATTTCACCAGTTGCTCCAGTGCTACCCGCTTCCCCAGTTGCCCCAATTGATCCCTGTGCTCCTGTTGGTCCGGTACCGCTCACCGACCCAGTACCTCCGGTTCCAGAAGGCCCAGTTGGCCCGGTTGCTCCCGTCCCTGAGATTCCGCCTGCTGGACCTTGTGATAATAAAGCAGTAACAGGATCTATATAAATTACATTAGCAGCAACACCAACTGGTATATTGGGTATACTTAAAATAGTATTTGTAACGCTACCTCCAGAATAAATATAAGAGACTGCTATATCTCTCGGAACATTACCAAAACTATTTGCCATTTTATTTTTATATATTTTTTTAAAAATAGAAAAATTTATAAACATGCGTGTAAAATTTGTGCTCAAAAATATAATTTAAATTAAAATTTTTTTTTCTTAAAAAATGCTTCCAATTATAGTTATTTCTTATAACAATTACAAATACGTAAGAAATACTGTAAATCAGCTGGAGGCATACAACCTTCTAGATCAGGTTACTGTTTTAGATAACAACTCAAGTTGCACCGATACACTAAACTACCTCTTCAAACTTGCAGAAAAATCAAATGTCAAAGTAATTTTCCGAGAGTCTAATGAAGGACCTTGGATTTGTTCTTGGAAAAATGCTGATTTATATCACTCATTGCCCAATAAGTTTATCGTTACAGATCCAGATCTCCAATTCAACAAAAATCTCCCAAAAAATTTTTGCGAAATACTTTCTAATTTATCAGATCACTACCAGTGTAATAAAGTAGGCTTTGCATTAGATATAGCCGACTCGCATCTAATGTTTCAATCGTCCCAATACGCTAACCAACAATCAATAAAAGACTGGGAAACTAACTTTTGGAAAAATAAGATTGATACTACAAATACTTCATGGAATTTTTTGGAGCTGTATTACGCAGAAATCGACACTACTTTTTGTCTAATCAATAAACTGGCAACCGGACAAAATATTAGAGTTGCTGGAGACTTTACTGCAAAACACTTGCCCTGGTACCGCGATAATGCTCTTTATTCTCTTAATGAAAATTACGCTTTGGCAACGTTTAACATTAAGCAAAATACGATTTCAACCATTTCAAAAATAATCAAGTGTTATGTGGACGAAAATTTTTTAAAAATTTACAAGAATGACGAATTATTTTTTATTGAAAATTTAGTTGATTTAGACAAAAACTTAAATTTTTGGGACAATATTTATTCTTCATGGGAAGTCGAAACTTTTAATGTCTTTGATGCTTTTCTCGATTGCACTAAAATATTTATTGACATTGGAGGTTGGATTGGGACTACCGCAATGTACGGTGCCCAAAAATCAAAACACATTTATTCAGTCGAAGCAGATACCGGATCTTTTGCCGATTTAACTAAAAACATTAATTTAAATTGCCAAAAAGGTTGCACTACCCTCATCAATAGAGCCATTTTTAATGTCAGTGATGTTGAAATTAAATTTGGCAAAAATAAATTTATGCCCAATTCCAAAATGAACGATTCCACTTCACAAATCAACTGCGATACAGACGTTAATGCTGACCCAGAGGCATATTACATCAAAACCATTACTGTGCAAAAATTAATACAGGAATACAACATAATTCCTAGCGAAATTTCTTTAATTAAAGTAAACATTGAAGGCGGTGAGGAAAATATTTTGCAAGATTTATTTGAAATACACAAAAACTTTAGAGTACCTCTTTTTGTCAGCTTTCACTACGATTGGTGGGCAAATAAAAATCTTGATCGCTTTCCGTTTCTTTCAGACAATCACAAAAATTCTATTCGCTCTTATCCGTTTATTAGCCTTCTTTTCAACTAATAAAAATAAATTTTTTTTTAAAAATAAATTCTTTATTCAAAAAAAATGTCAAAAACTCTTGTTATTATCTTAAGCGAAACAAGGGCTCATGAATTAACTTTTGATAATTTTAAAAAAAATGTTCTTGATGAGCTAAATGCAGACCTTTGTCTTTGCATCGGCGTCACCCCAGACTATGATTACAATAATCCTTTTTACACAACATCAAAATACAACTTTTTATACAACGAACCCGAAGATTTCGGCGAAGCGTTTGACTACGCTTACAGTTTAATTTCTCAAAATAGACAAGCTTACGAATGCATTTCTAACTCAAACGCCATGCATGGCCAACACTCTGGCCTAACTCCAGATTCAGATAGTTCCGGTGAGTTTCTTTGGAAATACCATGGAAAAAATATCAATGCCCAAGATCTTTTTGCGCTTGATGACGATGAAATTGTTGCTCATTCAAATGATTTTCCCGACGACTCGTGGAAAGGACTTGTATTTAGTTTAAAAAAGAGCAGCCAATTAGTCAAACAAGCCCAAGATAAGGTCACGACCTATGCTAAGCCGCTACATTGGCGAGAATTTTTAAAAGTTAAGGACCAATTTTTGGGTGGCATCAAAGACCCAGTAGATCAACACTCCGGCTCAGCAGGAATTCTTATTTTTTTTCGGTGGTTTTTATTGAAAAATATGATTGATCACAATCTACTTGAAAAATACGACAGATTTGTTATCACAAGAAGCGATTATATTTATCAGTTGCCACATCCTAAATTAGAATTACTAGACCCTAATAACATTTGGTTTCCCAACGGCGAGCACTACAACGGATTTACCGATCGCCATGTCATTCTCTCACAAAATACTGTCGAGCCCTATCTAAATATTTTAAATAATTTAGTTCTTAGGTCAAATGAGTTTTTTTCTCAAATGAAACCAAAAATTGATTGGAATCTTGAGCAATTGATAAAATTTAATTTGGAAAAAAATAATTCACTACACCTTGTTTGGCACTTTCCCTACATCATGTACTCAGTTAGAAATTTAAATGGCACAACCCGATGGTCTCAAGGATACTATTTTAGTCATTTAAATTACTTTGTAAAATACTTATCAGAATACGACGAGTCTTCCAAGCTATACCAGGAATTTAAAAATAGTAATTTATCAATAGATGATTTTTACAAAGAACGTCTTTTATCGTTAATTTTTTATTAAATTGATTTTTTTTTCAAACCCCATAGTCAGCAAATGCTCCTGTATTATCACTGAAATCAGCAGCTTGCTTTCCTAGGCGCTTTTTAAAGTAGTACCAGTTGTCTTTGGCCTGAAGCGGATACCAAACAATGTCATTGGCATAGTGCCAGTGCTGCTTTGTTTCCGCAAGCATGTCGGTCGAGTACCGCAACAGCTCTATCAGCGCATCAAAATATTTTCTATTTACTAAATAACCAGATGCAGTGCCTGATTTCAAAGCCCTATTTACTATCCCATTATCTAGCTCAATTTCTTCATAGACCGCATAAGATATAAAGCATACATCATAAGTTTTGGCAAGCTCTAGCTCAAAAAAATCATTAATTTCTTTAACAAATTCTTCTTTAGTTACCAAAAAAGTGAAGTCATCTTCCAAAATTAGTATGTTTTGTATTGTTATATCTGCCCTTGCATTTTCCAGTACTTTTAGGTGCGACAACCCACACCCAAGAATTCCAAAACCTTTTGTTTCAATTGCTTCAAACCTTTCATAGTCTAATTTAAATTCATCAAGCTCTTTTGTTATTTTTTCTTTTCGATCTTGCCGTTTTTCTAGGTTGATATAAACAATTCTATCTATTTGTTGTAAACAATTATTTTCCATTTTATTAAATTTTTTTTGAAATTTTTATTTATTAATATTAATAATTTGTTAGCAGCCGCACATCGTGCCAGTTATGGTACGCAAAAAATAAATCTTTGTTTTCAAGCCAGACCAGGTACCAGACATTGACTTCCCATGTCAGTAGTCCATGCTCGTCAATTATTTGCAGGCATTTAGCTCGTGTCTTGTCTGCAAACTCGATAAGCGTCGCCGCAGTTCCGCCAAAAACTCCACCGGCAAAATACCACTGTACATCGTGCAAAAGATGCTTGCTTGGCGTCTGCTCCAAATCCCAAATCCTGGCAATCCTGACGGACCGCAATTCTTCTTCAAACAATGGCTTGCTGGTCACCAACTCAAGCAACGCCGAGTACTCTTCATCGGAAAGCTCGGAACAGACATGCTTCATTCCAAAATCTACCCAAACAAACCCTTCAGTTTCAAAAGGGTTTGTTGCAACTGCTTCTCTTATGAATTCGGTTTTATTGCACATTAAAATAAAATATTCCAATGTATCTTTTTCTTTGTTTCCATTGACCTTGTCAAAATTTGGGCAGCTATGCTCGGTTGCTTCCTTAGACAAGTAAAAGTCTTTGGGATCAATTACAATAATTTTAGTAAGATCGCCCGCAGAAACCAGGGGTTTTATTGTCAACATTGTTACTTTGTCTATAAATATTATTTTTGGACATTTGGCTTCCAGTAAACCTTTTGCAAATTGCAAGTACTCAACTACGCTACGGTTCTTATTTCTGCCAGATACAAACGCCGTTACTATTGTGCGCTTCCACATTTTTTTAATGTATTTATTTTTAGTGCCAAGGATAGTCCGAGTAACGCGTCTTTATTCTTTTTTGGTCGCCGTCCATTATCCACGAGCACAAATGGTATCTATCCAGTCCGTCTGGACAATTTTCGGTATTAGTGGACGTTACCTCTTGAAACACATAATAGTCATTCCGTTTCCCGTTATTAAATCCTTGCTTTACATTGCCATCAACCAAGTCATTTTTTAATTTTAGATACGCATCTTTTATAAAATAAGTGTAGAGAAAGGCCGGTAGCAAGCTACTTTTTTGAACAATAAAATTTATTAGGTCTAGGAAAAACTGTTGATTTGCTGGCGCCGCCATAAAACCATTGTATACCGTCATTGGTCCATGTAGTGAATTTACAATATAAATTAATGGTTTGTCGCTAACGCTACTGCTACTCTGTACCAACGAAGACAACGGCTCTACAAATTCTGTTTTTATGTCAGCATAGACGCCGCCATTGATGTAAAGCAGACAGTAGCGCAATAAATCAGCCTTATGTGCCCCCGTCAAAGAATCATACTTTTCGGCTACTCTATCAATAAAGTATTTTTTTATAAATTCTATTCCATCTTTGTCGTTGTACATTTTTAACTCGTAATCGGAAGCAAATTCTTCTATATTTTTTTGTACTTTATTTGGTATATTTTCCGGCTTGTGGTATGTCTGATTTAGTATCTTTGGTATTGACTTTGAATTTTCTAAAATTATAGGATTTTTTAATAAATTCATGCTGTAGTCAACAGTTGAATAGTGCGACACTATCATGTAGCTAAACGTCACAAGTGCAATAATTGCCGCTATTATAATTATTGTTAGTATAATTTTAAGTAACATTTACTGCGCTTATCTTTATTAATTTATTTTTATTTTTCTCCTTCGAATAAATGGTCGAATTTGATTCTGCATTTGAAACCCTAAAAGCCTTGGAAGGCCGCGGCGTCCGCTCCGAAGATTTACTGGAGTTTAACCAGGAGCCCGGAAAACAACACTACAGGCTTCTTTCACAACTGGCTTCACACTATACCGGACGCAATATCATCGACATCGGCACTCATAAGGGCTCTTCAGCATTTGCTCTTAGCATTCAAGGCCAAAACAAAATCATTTCTTTTGATATCGTTAATAACGTTTCCGTTGAAATGCAGAATTTACTGGCATCAAGAAATGTTATACTATCGCTTGATAATCTAATGCTTAAAGAAACCAGGGAATCATCATTGTGGAAACCTATTTTACTTGACAGCGCCTTTATCTTTCTCGACATTGATCCACACGAGGGCTCTATGGAGTACGACTTTTATTTATTTTTGCGAGACAATAACTACCAGGGCTTTGTCATCTGCGACGACATCTGGTACTTCAAGGGAATGCGCGATAATTTTTGGTACAAAATTCCTTTGCACGACAAGCTTGACGTTACAGACTCTGGTCATTGGAGCGGAACCGGAATCTTGTTCCCTACTAATTATCCACTCGTAGCGCCTGTGTTCCCGCGGAACCATAAAGCCTATGGCTCACTCATTTTCACTCCAACCTGGACTCTTGTTACGGCTTATTTTGACCTGACAAAGTGCCCAGATGCAAGTTCTAGTATCAAGAACCGGCCCCAGTCATACTATCTCGAGGCTGCTGCATCAACCATGGCTATTCCCGCTAATCTTGTGGTGTATTGTGACGCTGAATCTCTTGACTCGTTAATGGCCCTTCGACCATCATTCCTAGCAAAACACACCAAGTACATTGTCAGAGATTTTGAAAGCTTCAGCTTTGTCAATCAACACCGCTCTAAAATCGCTGAAAATCGTTTAAAATGCCCTTATAATTTTGACGATCGAAACACCCCGTCATACTACTTATTCTGCATGACTAGATACGCTATGCTTCAAGAAACAATAGGCGATGCCGACCAGCATTTTCCTGGCGCCTCTTGCGCAACTCATTTTGCCTGGATAAATATGGACATCGAGCGCATGGGCTACCTTAATGTCGCGGCCATTGAACGTTTTTTGACAGCAGAGCCCCGTGATCGCTTCTCTACTGTTTACATTGATTATATCCCAGAATCGTTGACAAAAACTGAGTCTTTGCCCGTGTACTTTCAATGGGGCCGTTGCAGTATGTGCTCTGGCTTTTTCACCGGATCGGCCTATTACATGGCCAAGGTTTGCAGCCTTATCGAGGATAAGTTTTTGGAATGTCTCGCCTTGGGCTACGGGCACGCCGATGAGCAGCTTTATTCACCAGTCTTTTTTGAAAACAGAACCCTATTTCATTTCTACTACGGTGACTACCAGAGCATGCTTACAAATTACACTGGCGTCCGCGTTGACGCAAGCACTATTTTGCGCTTTTTAATAGCAAATTCATTTAATGCCGGAGATTTGAAAGTTGCCCACGACGCTTGCAGAGCGCTAACCGACTCATCTGCCGCTTTAGCCCAAATTTCACAAGATGAGTTAATTGCATTAACACATTACTTCTCTAATTCTGTAAAATAAAATAATAAAATTTATTAAAAAAATGAGTAATAGTTTTGGTAATGTTTCAAACGATAAATCTTTTACAAATATTAATACTATAAGGTCAACTACTACAAATACTTCTGTTTCTAATGACGCTTATATTAATCACTTGGTACGTGTACCCACTGGCAAGGACGAGTATGTACTATACATTAATCCAGTAACTGGAAAATTAACAAAAGACCTACCTTCCGGAGGTTCTGGAACTGGCACAACTGGCCCGACAGGGGCGCAAGGCGCGCAAGGCGCCGTCGGCGCAACGGGTTCCTCTGGAACCCCAGGCGCTACTGGCGCACCTGGCCTTGCATCACTAACTGGAGCAACTGGGGCGCAAGGCGCCGTTGGTGCAACGGGTGCACAGGGTGCGGTGGGCGCTACTGGGGCACAAGGTGCCTTTGGCGCTACAGGCGCATTAGGCGCTACTGGTTCTTCAGGAACACCAGGTTCCACGGGCGCATCAGGCGCGACTGGCGCAAAAGGGGTTACTGGGGCAACTGGCGCAATAGGGGTTACTGGGGCAACTGGCGCACAAGGCACAATAGGAGTTACTGGAGCGACTGGAGCAATAGGGGTTACTGGTGCAACTGGGTCTTTGGGAACCCCCGGCGCATCCGGAGCAACTGGTGCCACGGGCGCATTAGGCGCCACTGGAGCGACTGGGGCGACTGGGGCGCAAGGCGCCGTTGGTGCAACTGGAGCGACTGGGGCGCAAGGCACAGTAGGTTTTACTGGAGCAACCGGGGCGACTGGAACTCAAGGCTTAGTAGGGTTTACTGGCACGACTGGAGCGACTGGGGCTCAAGGAATAGTGGGCGCATCAGGCGCCATTGGAGAAACCGGAGCAACTGGGGCTCAAGGCTTAGTAGGGTTTACTGGAACAACCGGGGCGACAGGAGCGCAAGGTATAGTGGGCGCATCAGGCGCCATTGGAGAAACCGGAGCGACTGGGGCTCAAGGCTTAGTAGGGTTTACTGGCACAACCGGAGCGACTGGAGCTCAAGGCGCAGTAGGTTCTACTGGCACGACAGGAGCGACTGGTGCTCAAGGCACAGTAGGATTTACTGGAGCAATCGGGGCGACAGGAGCGCAAGGAATAGTTGGCGCATCAGGCGCCATTGGAGAAACCGGAGCGACTGGAGCTCAAGGCACAGTAGGGTTTACTGGAGCAACCGGGGCGACAGGAGCGCAAGGAATAGTTGGCGCATCAGGCGCCATTGGAGAAACCGGAGCGACTGGAGCTCAAGGCACAGTAGGGTTTACTGGTACGACCGGAGCGACTGGGACTCAAGGCTTAATAGGGTTTACTGGCACGATCGGGGCGACAGGGTCTCAAGGCTTAGTAGGTTCTACTGGCATGACAGGAGCGACTGGTTCTCAAGGCACAATAGGTTTTACTGGAGCGACCGGAGCAACTGGAGCACAAGGTGAATTAGGCACAACAGGCGCCACCGGAGCAACTGGAGCACAAGGCGCAATAGGGTTAACCGGAGCGACCGGAGCGACCGGAGCTCAAGGAACAGTAGGATTAACAGGAGCAACTGGAGATATTGGCGCATTTGGTTCTACTGGAGCAACCGGAGCGACTGGAGCTCAAGGCGCAGTAGGATTAACAGGAGCAACTGGAGATATTGGCGCAACTGGAGCTACTGGAGCAACTGGAGCTCAAGGCGCAGTAGGATTAACGGGAGCAACCGGAGATATTGGTTTAATTGGTTCTACTGGAGCAACTGGAGCTACTGGACCACAAGGCGCAGTAGGATTAACAGGAGCAACTGGGGCGCAAGGCGCCGTCGGCGCAACTGGAGCAACTGGAGCTACTGGAGCACAAGGCGCAGTAGGATCAACAGGAGCAACTGGAGATATTGGCCTTATTGGTTTTACTGGAGCGACCGGAGCAACTGGAGCACAAGGTGAATTAGGCACAACAGGCGCCACTGGAGCAACTGGAGCACAAGGCGCAATAGGGTTAACTGGAGCGACCGGAGCGACCGGAGCTCAAGGAACAGTAGGATTAACAGGAGCAACTGGAGATATTGGCGCATTTGGTTCTACTGGAGCAACCGGAGCGACTGGAGCTCAAGGCGCAGTAGGATTAACAGGAGCAACTGGAGATATTGGCGC
>Ga0209668_10000277_pt1 | contig 20966 bp, 21 predicted proteins | sample FrelakmetPLP11PL_FD_187150 | JGI IMG/M metagenome (GOLD analysis project Ga0209668, IMG submission 187150) | Freshwater lake sediment microbial communities from the University of Notre Dame, USA, for methane emissions studies - PLP11 PL (SPAdes)... | ecosystem: Environmental > Aquatic >... | reverse complement strand
CCAGCCATGATGGAGCTTACAGTGAAGTAAGTACCACGACGGACATCCTTAACTGACTCAACCTTCATACCTTGAAGACGGAGTGAGCATACAGCTGACTTCTGCCAGATAAGAGCCTTAACTGGATTTAGCACGTTACTAGTTACAACACCACCAGCAGCAGTTGGAGCATTTGCGCCACCTGAGGTATAGCCGTGCCAGTTAAAGTCATACTTAGCATCACCAAGGTCAGTGATAACTGGAACAGTATCGGTATTTGATAGACGACCAGTAGCAGTATCAAGACCAGCAAGAGCTACGTTTGTACCACCGTTGCTTTCAGAAGCAACCTGAGCATGGTCTAATTGTGCAAGGTGGTTGCTCTTAACAATCTTAACACCCATATACTCAAGGGTATCTTGGAGTGCAAACTTACTTTGATTTAGGCTAGCACCTAAACCACCAGCTTCGGATACACCACCGAAGAATGGACGACCAGCACCACCGACAAGGCCAGTAGCATCACGAGCAATACCAAGAGCACGAATGTCATGGAAAGCTTGTGGGGTTACAGCACAATAAACATCAGTTAGTGTAGCATCAATTTCAGAAAGACGAACCATATAACGCTCTAAATAATCAAGAAGAAGTAGAGCAGCGTCAGTTCTTTCGGTTTGAGTTGCACCACGAAGACCTAACATATTAAAGGCATTAGCTGGAGGAAGAACGGCTGGGGTATTGGTTGAAGCATTCATACCACCATAGTTTACACCGAATGGTGAACGAGCAACAGTAAATGCAGCCTTAGCAATCATACAAGCAATTTGCTTATCACGAATATAACTGAGTTGAAGACCAGCTTGACGAGCTAGTTCTGAACGATAGTCCCACTGAGTGAGCATAAGATGAATATCATCAAGTTCAAAGAATGCAGCCATTGGACGTTGATCTAGTGAAATATCAAACCAACCAGTACCACTTGCAGTAGAATCTCCAAGAAGTTCTTCGCCAGCTTTCCAGATACCCTTATGACCAATGGTTCCAGTAATTGGGAATCTTTTGGTAGTACCTGATTCAATGGTTTCTGTAGTAACCATTGGTTCAAAAAGATTATATTGATCATAAGCGTTAATTACTTCACCCGACCAAATAGGAAGCCAATAGTTTTCAGTACCTACTGCTGGTGAAGCAGAGGTACTTGCGGGGGCTGTACCACCACCAATCCAGGAACCAGTAGTAGATGGTTGTGGATAAAGTTGTGATGCTGTTAATGATTCTGGCATATTTGTTTCTCCTTATATAGAAACTCTCTATTATATTAAAATTAAAACAACGAAGGAGAAACCCTTAATTGTTCCGTGTCCTTATGGATTATACGGAGTTAACGATTTCTGTAGCCGTAACGAGATGAATTAATAACCATTGCTTCTACTGCTTTTCTGTAGTTGGCATCAACGCGATACCTTGGATCTCTTAGAGCAGCTTGTTGTTCAGCAAAGCTTTGAAACACCTGTACGGATTGTGGAACCTGTGAGGGATTAACCCGATTATCCATTGGCCTAGGTTCCTGTGAGGGGGCCTTTGGTGGGTTTTGTTGCTCAAAGCGTGCCTTAAGTCCCAGGAGGACATTCTTATAGGCAGTACTTTGGAGAGCACGATTAGTGGCTGCAACCTCTTCAGCTGTTAGATTATCTTGGGCCCATTTAAACATGCGCTTAAGATTGTCATTACCTCCGACAACCGAAGCAGCATCATCCCAAGATTGCTTAGCTAAAGCCTTACGGCCCTTAATCATCTGCTCAATGATTACTTCATCAGCACCCATCTTTGATTGGATTTCCTTACGGGTAGCGTCACTTACGGCACCCGTTGAGTCAATTTCCTTGCCCCAACGAAGCCAATCTTCTGAGCTAACCCGAGCCGTAGATCCAGGCTGAGGAGTAGGTGGTGATGTAATTTTAAGATCCTCAGGAATGCCTGAGAGATCCTCGACTGGTTCAGGCTGAGCCTGAGCAACTGGAGGTGAGTCCTCAATATAGTTAGGATTAGTCACCCCATTTTGATTGTATTGCTTCTTTAATGAAGCGATTTCCTGTCTTGCCTGAGTGAATCCCTTACGGGCTTCTACTAGGCTGTTAAACCAATCATCAGCTGACTTGAAGTTACTAGGAATCTTTTGTCCTTGATCCTGAACGTACTTCATGAACATTGCACGCTCATGGACAATTTGTGGGCTTTCAGTCTGAACTGGTGTGGCTAGTATTGGCTGAGTCTCGACAGGTTGAGATTGTTCAGCATTATTAATTTCTGTCATTTAAATATCTCTCCTTTAGATTGTTCGTTACTTGGAACGAGTCTTAGGTTTCTTAGGTTGATTTGGTTTCTTAGTATCTGGCTTTGGGCCAGTCCGATTCTTTACATACTCTAAATCTTGTTTAGTTGCTGTACGAATTTTCATTTCTTCTTAGCTTTCTTACCAGCCTTCTTCTTAGCTGGTTTCTTTTTCTTTGGCATTGGTTCTTCTTGTGGCATTGGCATCTGAGCTCCTAGGCCCATTTGTGATTCCATCATACCAGCACCATAACCAGTTGGCATACCCATACCCATTTGTGGCATTCGACTCATTGTAGCCTCATTTCTTAAGTTTGTTAAAAATAATTCTACCAGTTCTATGAAGATCAGACTCAAAATTACTTAGAACAGCGGTAGTTGTATCAATTGAAGAACTTCCTTGTAAATAATCTAAAACACCACCATTTGCGTTTGTGGTTGTGTTAATTAAAAGATATGCATTATCGTTTGGGTTATCGCCATCTGCTAGAATAGTACTGGTTGACCCTGTGGAAATATTAGTATACGAAATATCACCAAGGTTTAATGCAGAAGTATTATCAGTTGATCTAATTAAAGAAGAAAGTTTATTTCTCTTTAAGGATGTTGCTCTTGCATTAATACCAACGGATGAAATATAACCCCTATTTTGCATTACAGTAGAAGCACCGCTAAATTGAACTAAAGTTCCAGTAGCTAATGCATAGGCTTGTTGAATTGTAATATCAGCCATGATTTATTCCTTTATTTAAGTTTTTTAAGAAGCTGAAGACCAGTATTGTGTAATTGTGTTTCTGTACTAGTAACGGATGAAACAAAACGTGCTACAAGTTGCTTAGTAATATATTCTTGATTTGCATTGGGAACTATAGCAACTCTTTGGAATTTTTTATTTCGAAGAGAAATTCCAACATTAATAGGAATTGATAAATCAAACACAAGAGGATCGACTGTAGATGTTCTAATTATAGTTCCATTAGCTTTCCATTGTATGGATACAGCATCATCTATTATTTCAACTTCTAGTTCTTGTGTAGTTAAAGCTGATAAGTTTGTAGGTGTTGATGTTACTGTTTTAGTTGCAGTATTAATATCAGCTATACACTCTACAGTCCACCATTCTGGCAATAATGTAACAGAATCAACAAAAACTGCGAATCCAAAAATAGTATCAACATTTAGATTTGTAGTTAATCCACCCGTTGGTGTATGGGAAACACCAGATGCCCCACCAAAACCAGCATGATCTCTAAAAAATCCAAAATAAAAGAATAAATCTTCATAAGAGTTATCAGATGAATCATTATTAACTTTTTGAATAGGCTCTAAATTACCTTTCCAATAGACTAAACATGGGTCTGCCCCATCTGGGAAATATCCACCAGCATAGCTTGAAGTTGTTGAACCATCAGGTGATATATCTACAAATAAAGCATTTCGTGTTGTTTGTAATCCAGATAAACAAGTGCTTCTTAATTCTTTTCCATTAATAGTAGCATATCCAGAAGAAGGTAAAATTGCTGTAGAGATAACAGTAATCATATCTCCATAGCATAGTTTAGGACTATTTCCACTTTTAATATTAAATCTTGGATAATAACTTACAGCTTTTCTTGTTGATAATCTACCACCATTTTTAAATGTTAATGCATTATTAGTTAAATGAGCTGAGTTAGCAGTTGTAAATATTAAAGAATTTGCATTTGCTGTATTTGGTAAGTAATTTACAATGTATGGGATAGGTTGTAACGATATACTGGTTGTAAATGTGTTAAAAGTAATAGGAGTAAAATAAAGTGGATTTACATAGTTTGCCCCCTTAGCAATTGCAAGCATCTGAGCAAAAGATATTATCCTAGACATATTAACTCCTTTTTATTTTAGTTTTTTTAATAAGTGTAAACCAGTAGTTTGGTAGTCTGTATCTGTAGCCGTTACTTCTGTATCGGTATCTTCAAAGTTATTAAATGTATGTGGTAGTTCCCTAATTACAGCAGCTTCTTGAACACATATAGTAAATCCACCAGCAGGAATTGTCGTATTTCCACCTTTTATTGAAACCACACAAGCATACATGGAGTTAATAGAATTAAATATATTTCCTGCAGCAATTAAAGCAGTAAATGAAGTAGTAGCTACTTGAATATCATTAGCAAACCAGGTAAGTGTATTATTAGTATAGTTTACTTGTAATTTACAGGGTGTAAATGCTGAAATTCCTGTATCAACAGCAAAACAAATACCCACAGTACCTGTTGTAACTTCAGCACTAGCTACTACAATACAGTGCCAATTAAATGTACTACCGTTTCTAATTGGTTGAAAGCCAAAACCCTCAGAGTCACCAGCAAATGTATCAAGAGGAGTACTAAGGGCCATTTGATCAACAACTTGTGTATGGAAATATCTATATCCAACAAAAAATATTGTATGTTTTCCCAATACCGTTCCCAATCCTGTTGGCGCTAAAAAATCAAATGGTTCTACATAACCCTTAAAGTATACTTTAGTAGTCATGGTATCGCCATCTTGTAAATATCCAGTTACGGTTCCAGATGATTCTGTAACTAAAACACCCGCTCTATTAAAACGAACATCATGGATTAAAGATCTATTAATCCCAGTTGTATTGGATCCACATGTAATTCGCAAAACACGACCATCTGAAGTAACAGAACCACCAGTAGGAGTACCAGCAGCATGTCTTTGTATTTGATACCAATTACCAATAGATTTTCCATTGGTCCATTTAATAGCAGTATCTACTAAATTACCACCAAACTTGTAGACTAAACCAGCCGAAGCCGAAGAAGCAGAAGTTCCAAGTGCATATGTAGTAGTTGCTGAATTATATAGATTAGCAGCTGGAGTTTGGAATGCTGGTTGGTTAAATTTAAAACCAGCATCAGCAGTTAGGGTTGAAGTAGGAAGGCCAGTAAAGACAGCCTTAAAACGATAGTTAGCTCCTTTATGTAAGGCAAAGGCTTGAGGAAATGAAATTATTCTAGACATAATACTCCTTATGGGTTTCCAGTTGGATTATATGTAGCGTAGATAAGACGAAGAACATCAGTTCCTGATGTATTTCCTGTTCCAGTGTAAATATTACCGCCTTTTAAATTTCGTAAAGCAAGGAGTTGACCACAAGGAAGAGGAGTTGATCCGACAGCATCAATACCTAAATTAGCAACAGTTGCTGTACCTGAAGATGGAATTACATGGGTAGTTCCTGCGGGTACAACCATTGGATTTCTAGTGGTTGCTGATAAAGAACCCGCAGTTACATTTGCTAAAGCTGGTCTATTAATTGTATAATAACCAATACAACCATCCCCTGTTCCTGCAACTGAGTCTACAATCCCAGGAAAAACTCTTGCTCCTGTAAATCCAGTTCCTGGATCAGAAGCTTGTGGGATTTGAATAGTAGTTGTAGAATGAGTTCCAGTAGCTACAAAAGTTCCATTAAAACTTGTATTCTGAGCTCCTTCTACATGTATTTTCATGTTATTTATTGGAGCAAGTGGTAAAGTAGATACTGTTAAGGTAGTTGTTCCCGCAGCCCAAGATACTCCAGTAATATTAAATCCTACAGGACTTCTAGTGTTTGAGATTCTTGTTGCTTGGGAAAAGTTAACTGTGGCAACAAGGTTTAAAAAGAGTCCTGTTGTTGTTCTAATTGCATCCAGTGCAACTACTGGAGTTGCAGTTACTAGTAATAAATTACTTCCTATTGTTATAGTACCAGTTAAAGTACCAGCATTATTAGTAACGTTAATAGTACCAGATTCTCCAATAATATTAATTGAACCACTTTGTGGAATCATTTCTTACCTCCGCACCCACAGGACATCTTGGGTTTCTTCTTAGTTGTTGATTTTTTCTTAGCCATTTTAATCTCCCTTTCTTCTTGGATACCCAAGATTAAAAAACTAGGGACGGTTGTTAAACCATCCCCAGTGTATTAGCACTTCTTGCCAGACTTTGGCATTTTCTTGCCGCCAGCTTTCTTAGTTGGTTTCTTCTTCATAGTCGTATCCTCCTGTCCGAATCAATGATTCTAACTCCTTGGTTATTTGTTGAAACCCTTTAGGGTCTTAGCTAGATTGCATTGACGCTTGGTCTGAGTGGTTAATTTACCACCCTTGCAATATGAAGAGATGGATTTACCAGCAGCCTTGGCTTTCTTAGTTAAAGCCCCAGGTCGCTTGATAGCATCTTTAATCCAGTTTTTTTTACTTGTCATTTTACCCCCAGTTTGAAACTAAAATAGAAAGATCTGGAGCATCCACAATACCATTGCCATTTAGATCAGCTGGATTATTCCCGAATGAGATTTGACCCCAGTTGCTAAGAATGATAGAAAGATCTTCGGAACCTACGGAACCGTTATTATTAAGATCTCCTAAACGAGTTGAACCAGTAATTACAGCAGCATAATGATTTCCATTTACTCGCATTCCTGGTGTATTTGATCCATAGATTTCAGTTCTTTGGATACTAGTCAATCCTTGCAGTTGAGGAACAGTAGTTACTTGTGTAGTATTAAATAAACCAACTACATCAAAGTTTAAATTAACAAGTGTTTCTGGCTGAGTAACCATAAAATTACCACCTAGAAATCCATAGATAAACAGCAATCCTGTTCCATCTTGTGGTGGAATAACTTCATTAGTTCCAGAGAGATCACAACAAACACCATCTGGTTCGTTATTGGCTCTTGGAAATCCAGAAGCTCCATCCCATACATTTGGATTATTGTTTACAAGATCAATTCCAGTAAGTCGTAAATGGTTTGGATTCCAAGTAAAAGCAATATCTGCGACCACATATCTTTGAGCAAGGGTTTGGGGAGAAACTTGTAAAGGAATGGAAATAGAATCTCCAAGTCCCACCTGTGTCTCTGGAGCAATGCAGGATAGATCAAGCTTCCATGTATTGGCTGTAGACCCTGTTACAGTTCGATTTACAAGGCCACCAGTTACATCGGTTGCTGGGTTAAGATACCCATAGACCTTGGTAAAGGCCGTGGGATATCCTGGAATCTGAATAGATGGTAGAATCTGAATCTGGGTTGTTTGTTGAATGAAGTTTGAAATGCACTTCATATTGATCTTGTGCATACTGTTTCCCCAGCCGTTTGTATATTCAGATGCAGTTAATGCAATGCATTGATATGCTGGATATGTACCATTCCATGTTGCACTTTTCTGAATACGGAACATGGCATTTCCATCAGTAAGTGAATCATTTACTCCATTGGCAACTGAAGATGGCGATAAGGTTGGAGTTGTCTGGCTGATTCTTGCATCCAGTGCAGGAAAACTAGAAACATACTCAAACTTGGTTGGATCCCAAGATACAATTACATCTGCATATTCTAATCGTTGCTCGGCCCCTTCGCCGCCAATTACAAGATTAAAACTAAATGGTTCATTATAAGCAACTAAGTTATTCTGACCAACGGTACTTGAATGAATATCTCCAATCTTTACTCTAATTTTGGTGTTTGGGTCATTGTTTACCTGAGCAAAAATGGTAGTACAAACCAAAAGAGATAATAAATAACTCATTAATTTCATATTTTTTCTTTTTAAAAAGTATTTCATTTGACTCCTTAGTGTGGGGTTTCAATACTAAATGAAAGAGCATGTACCGCTAATGCTGTTGCTGAAAGATTATTCCCACGCCACATATGCGGCACAAACAATGTAGTGTTGGCGGGAATATTACTTGTTCCAATATCTCCACTAATTTCTGTATTAGAACCAGAATTAGCATAAACTTTTAGGTAATAATAAATAGTTGTTCCATTTGGTGGAGTATATAGACAAAACTCAATAATATCTGTTAAGTTAGCTGTAATGCCTGTTGAGATTGATGTTGCAGCAGTTACACCATTTCGGTGACATATTTGATACACTAAGGATCCATCTGCTAAAACTAAACCAACTTGATTTCTCATGGTATTATCTGTAGTAGTTCTAGGATTTTGAGTAACGCTAACAATTGGAGCTGATGTAGAATCATTTAGTCCAACAAACAACGTACCACCAGCAGTTAATGATGCATCACCTATTCCAAACTTCCATACACAAAAGAAACCACCACGACCTACTCCGTTACCTCTCCAACATTGAGCAGCAGTCGCTCTCCATCCTGTAGCAGAACTTGCTGTAGTTGACGTTAGAAAGGTTTGTCTACGACTACCTCCAAGTATTGAGGTACTTGATAAAGCCACAGTACCACCAGCAGTACCAGCAGTACCTACGCTAGTTGTAGTAAGTACCATTCCATTGCTAATTGCGGCAGCATTTGTACCGCCGTTAAAGTTAAATTGAGTAAATTTATTTCTAGCAATACATGTTTGTAAATTAGTAGACCAACCTGATACATCTACGAATGCAGGAAGATCTCGTTGACCAAAGCTCTTTGCATACATTACAATAGAATCTACTGGTGCTGTAGTTGGTTCTGTGGCTGGCTTAACTAACTCTAGATTGTCAGAGTTAATCTTAACATTAGTTGCTCCTGCAAAGGCTCCAGCATTATTATATTGTACCTGACCTGTAGAACCACCTGGACTACCTCCTGTACTTAGCGTAACAGGAACCCAATTAGAACCATTCCATTGAGGAACTTGATTCAAACCAGCTGTGCTTTGAGTTAGGTCACTGAGAGTATGAGTATGGCTAGCAGCGGCAATACCAGCTGATGATAGTGACCTATTCTCCCAACGTAGATCGGTGTTATCCCATTGTAGTACATCGTTATTAGCAATGCTAGTAATCCTAACATCATGTAGTTCTTCTAGTTCTTGTCCATTAGAAATTTTAACATAGATAGATCCAGCGCCAGGGCCAGCTGACTTTACCATAAATCCAACAACCACGCCATGATCGGGTGCTAATGGTCTATCGTAAGTAAAGGCTCCTGCTGTGGTAGATAACCATAAGGTATCTCCTTCTCCACCAGTACCTAGGGTTGAGCCTGTATCGAACGCCTTAAGATATCCTTGTGTAATAATCCAACCTTCACTATTATTATCAATATTATGAGCAGCAACACCAATTGTATCCTTAGCTGTTGCTTCGCTAGAGGCATCAGCAAGAGCTACTGTAATATGTGTTGAACCATGCGAACCATTGATATAAACTACTTGACCCTTTGTAATTACTGAACCTGTATTATTACGAACTAATTTAACAAGAGCAGAACCTAAAGGAGCGTTGATATTTGTATTAAATGTGCCACCATCTAATCCCATAACTGGGGATTGATATTCTGGATCATAAGCAATGACACCATCTCCCAATGGATTTGCTGGAGTTAGTGTAGTGTCTAGGTTTAGTTGGTCTACTGTAACTTGGTCTACAATAACACTGCTAGGTAAACCTACAGTAATTACAGAACCTACTGTTGTAACCTCTACTTCGTTTGCTGTACCAACTACAGTTGTTCCAGGTGATAAAATCCCAGTATCTTTTAGCTTGAGACTAAAGAAATCAATCAAGAAAGATATATCTTCTGTTGGAGATACAGTTGTATTTTCAAAACGAACACCACAAGATAAATAACCAGTTGGAACATTGGTTGAAAGAACTACCTCCGTACCACCATTGATTGTAAATCCCACACTTGTAGAGCTTTTCTTTTCAATTTTAATTGTATACCAAGTGCTATTAGCTAAGGCTGTAGTTGCTCCTGTTGCTGTGGTGCCATCATTAACAGTAGGAATCCAATTAGCCCCTTTAGTTCCATTTAAGAAAATACCCTGAGAAGGTGTATTTACATCATCAAATAAACCTAATTTTATATTGTAATTATCTGTTGGGCTTTCTGTTTTAATAATAAAATAAGCTACATTAAAGTCTGTAAAGGTAAACGAATTAGTACCTGGATCATTAACTAAAGATAGAACTCCACTTACATTAGCTTGTGGTAAAACAACTTGAACTATACCAATATGGTTTGTTTCTGAGGCTGCTTCAAAAACCTGTAAACTTGATGGAGTTAATACTTGGCTACTGGTTGGTCGAGGAGAACCAAAGAATGGATAAGGAGTTACTGTACCAGACTCATCACCATTACTTTGATTAAGGAAATTATCCCAAATTAATATAGGTTGATCTGGATCAGTTGGATCAATACCTCCACCACCACCACCAGGAGCATTTTCTAAATCTGTAATTCTGGCTTCCCAGGATGTTGCTATAGATCCATCAGATTGAAAAGTTAAAAACGATTTCGAATTTCCAGACTCTATTGTAGTATTGTTTAGATTATTTTGTATATTACTAACAACTGCATCATTAGTAGTTATATATGCATTTAAGTTAGTGTTGTTTACGCCATCGGATTGTGATGTAATACTTTGTAATCTTTGGGCTTCTCGTCTAGCATGAGCAGATTGTTTTCTACTGGTCATCCCTTACACTTTCTACCTTTAGGGCAAGATTTCTTAGACCCACCAGGCCCTGCCCAAAGATTCTTACAAGCCCAGTACTTAGCAGTTAGTTTATTATCAGCAGCGTCGCAGTTATGCCGTGCTTTGAAAGACTTACGAGCTTCCGCACTATAGTTGTGACCATAACCTGTTGCTCCAAAATGAATGATTTTTTCTTGTCCATTGGCACAAGCCTTAACCATCTTCTTCTTGCCAGCTGAAGTAGAGGCTCTTGGTTTATTACAGGGCATTGATTTTTTATCGGGTCTTTTAGCCATTGGGTTGTCCTCCTAGCATCTGCATTGCTTGCTGACTGAGTTCTGGTGGGATATTTGCACCACCAGTATTCATTAGATCCTGTTGAGCAGCACCGCCCATAGCCTGAGCAGCAGCACCAGCAAACATCTTCTGCATTTCCATTTGTTGCTGAGCCTTAGCCATTTCCATTTTTTCTTTCTGGATTTCTTGGGCTGAGCGTACCCAGTTATTAGCATCAAAACCCATAGCCGTGATCAGGGCTCTAGCATAAGCTTCCCACTTAAAGGAAGAAGCGGCCTCTGGTGGAAGATTGCGAACCATTTCACCCATCTGGAGTAACTTGGTGATGTCTGATTCACGGCTAAGGGATTGAAGACCAGTGAGAATTTCGATATTCAAGATACCGTCCTCCTCATTGAATTGATCTGCCATACGTTGGTCAATCTCATTATTTTCAATCATTAAGTAGATGGTTCGTTGGATAATAGGAACCATGAAGTCTCTGGCAATTGCGGAGAATGTACCACCTAGGATTGTTTCTAGTTCATTACCTACGGCTCTGACGGCTGTGGCTGTGACACGATCTCCAGTAGGCATAGCAGCGGTTTGTAATAGGAATCCCTGTCCTACTTCTTTACGCATATTGTCAACCGCAGCCGCACAAGCCTGTAATTGTGGATTAATTGTTTCACCTGGGGTGATAACGAATACATCTTGCTTTCTTGCACCTACCCATTGACCATTAGTAGCTACAGAAAGATCATCAATTTCAGTAATACCAGCTGGATCAACACCCATAAAGAATGTAGAACCAGCAGCCATGCCCTGAATCATAGCACGACTATAGGATTCTAGGGTTCTGATATCTGAGTAAATATCCTCAACATGGCTGCGTCCGTAATCTTCGCCAGCAATACTAGCCCAACGCAGTATAATATAAGGCAGAACAGTATAATACCCTCTGTCGATAATGGAACCTTCCAGTTCTTTTTCGACTTCCCACGTTTCATCTTCCGTTTGGAAGACTCTAACGTATACTGTTTTAAAACCTGTTTGTTTTTCCTCTCCCGCAATGAAGTCATAGGCACTTGCTGGCTCCTCGTTAGATGGTGAAATGAATTCTAAATAGATGAATTCTTTTACCGATCCATTGACATCTCGACGCACAACAAATTGATCTAGGCGGATGACTCGGAATGAGAAGTCGTTCTCCATTACAATCAATACATCACCCACAACAATTAAATGTTGCATGGCTAGATATGAGATTTCTCTGAGGTTATTTGAAATTAACTTGTGATAGACCTGAAAAGAAAGTTTATTAAGGTATTCAGCAATTTCTGGAGTAGGCTCACGACCATTCTTAAGACCAAAGGAGAAGAATGGTGTGTCATTTAGCGGGATAAGTACACTAAGGATTTTACTTGCTAATGAAGTAACACCTCTTGATTGTACTGAAGAGTATGTCTGAAAAAGATTATCCTCTCCACTGATGGATTGATAAGGCAATAGGGTTGGTACAGTTAAAGCTGAGCAAGCACGAGACTTGTTTAATTTAGATTCTCGTTTTGCATTAAGCGTCCACCATCGGTCTTTAATAGTCTTTTCAGATTTCATTGTCTCTCCTTAGATTGGTCTATCTTCTTTTTCGTAGTCAGGTCGTTCAATTGTAGGCATAGCTAAATTAAAACCGCCACCAAATTCCGTTGTATCTTTCTTGGTTTGTCCAGTCATCTCTTGGAACAAAGCAGTTTCTTGTCGTTCCTGCTTTAATAGAGACTCTTCTTTACTGGCTGCTGCTTCCTGTCTACGGAGATATTCTAATTGGCGTTCTCTATCTCGTTCAGCGCGCATACGATCTTCGGCTTCTCGCTGATAACGCTGTTGTAGTTCCATCTGCCGTTGCATCATGGCTTCTTGTTCTTGCATATATCTTTGAGTATCTACACCACCACCGCCTCCACTTTTACCGCCCATCAGTCACTCTCCTTTCTTGCTGTTCAAATAGAACCTTTAGTTTAGCAACTACTTCTAATTGACCAGCCTTAAAACCTCGTTCATAGTCCTTTAGTTTTAAGTCGCTTGGGTTTAATTGAATTGTCTTCTCCAGGTACTGGATCAGATCCTTCGACAACTGTAGGCTGTCTTTCATGTAATTTTTCCAGTTTAATTGAATTTATATAAGATAAACAAAGGGAAAGGTTGGGGTCCTTGATGGACCCCTCCTTCCACTTCTTTAATAGAATTTCAAGCTTGTTCATTATTTTTCACCATTATATTCAAATGAAAGTTCTTCTCTCCTGGAGCAATCTTCTGTTCGATGAGTTCGTTCTTAAGATTGTCTAGGAAAATATTCACCATGTTTAAATTGTTAAATCCTACATCCAATGTGGCATTGGATAGCTTAACTAATTTAATAGTTTCGGCTAACGCCAAGTCCATATCGTACTCAGATTCAACAAATAAATGGGACATATTAAACTCCTTAGGTTAGCTCACAACCATTAGCTGTACAGGCTAAGGTTCTAGCATTAGTGGTTGTATCTTCCATCTCGTACTGAGAGAGAAGACCGAAATCAACAATAGATGGCATTTGCTCATCTAACTTATTAAACTCTTCTTCGGAAATTGCTTCGAATGGAGCTTGCTGATATACATGGTTATCCTTCGGCAAGAAAGAAATGCCGCTAACGGCATTCCAATGTTGCCATAACCAACCACCAACATGCAGAAACTCATTATCTGTATAGTTAACAGTAATGCTAGGCTTGTGATCACAATACCACACTTGATATGCTAACCATAGGTTAAGGTGTCCAATAGCATTAATCTGTTCTTCTGTAATTCCAAAATCAGCTTTGATTGGGAATGAGAAGACAAGAGTATGATCTGGCTTCATTACACAATTCTCATGTGGAATACCAGAATCAATCATAAACTTTGCCATTGGCGAGTGCTTATCCATACGAATCCGTCGAATATAGAACTTGCTATAGCGAGGATGCAGCCCTGAGGCTGTACCCGCTACACAACTTGTCGTGCCTTCTGGCTTAATACATGTAATAGACTTGGAAGGATTAATTCCAAGGTACTCTGACCACTTTTCATTTACCTTCCTAGCGACAAACTTAAGAGCACTAAGTAGTTTCTTAAGTTCTTCTGGCCCATGACCTCCGTTAGTTAGGTTATTGTCAAAGATACCAGTCATTGATACACCCAGTAGTCTCTCTTCTTCGCAGTTTTTCTTGAAGGATTGATTACTAAAGTATGTAAAGTTTGTCAATGCACTCTGTAAAGTACCTAGGATTGTAGCATAACGAATCTTATCAATTAGTTGTGGACCCTGATCATCAGGACGGACAGCAACAGTTGATAGATTACAGAATTGATTTGGTCGTAGGATAATCTCTGAGCATGGATTAGTACCAAACTCAAAGTCTGGATTTCGTCCAGCCTTTTGTGCAATGGCTCGCATTGCTTCACGATTACAAATACCTCGCTCACCCGAACGAGAGTTGTACAATGAAGACCATTCTTGCATAAACGAACCCATATCTGGCTTGGTTTCATATACAGCAGAGTTATTAGCTAGTGCTCTATGACCACCCTTTTCCCACCAGGGGCCACTCTTGGCATGTGCCATCTCATAGTCATTAAGATCACTGAGAGAAATCAAAGCAGAGCGCCTAACTCCACCTGAGATAATCGAATCAGCAATTTGACACACTAGGTCGTGAACCTCAATTGGCTTAAGTTTACGACCACGAGCATCATAGAACGTATTAGCAGTAAACTTAATCAATCTAATGAATGGTTCTGGACCAGAAGCACGACCACCGAATGTCTTTAGTCGTGCTCCCGATGGACGCACTTGGCTTGTATCGACATTGAGATGATGTCCATTATAGAGATGAGTAACAAAATCACGATAGGCATTAGCCCATCCCTCTCTTGAATCCTCTACAATAATGGATCTATCTGTCTTTACAATTGTATCATGAACCATAGGAAGTTTGGCAATGTTGTGCTTCTCTACAGAGAATCCAACACCAGTTCCACAGGCTAGTGTGTACATGATATTTGAGAGATCTTCGATAGACTGGATAGCAATATAGCAGCAGTTATAAGCAGCTACATCATCCTTATCTAACGCAGGGCCAGCCGTCATAAGAGCCCGCATGGAGCCAAATACTTGACGATCCTTCATGGCTTGTCGAATATTACCAATTTCCTGCATCTCTTCTAGGGGAACCTTATTGCTGAGATCAAGTCGATTAATTAAATAATCAAAGTAACGATCTACAGCCTCGTCCCATGTCTCTCTACGGTTTAACTCAGGTAACCATCGGCAATACTTGTCGGTAGCCACGAAATCTTCAAATACCTTGCTCATAAATATCTCCCTTACTTAAGTCCAAAATGTTTCTAACTCCGTGGTTATTTGGACACCACAGGTTGATTGTATTATTATTTTTGTCATAATCGCCATGACGTAGAATACGAACGCACCTAGCTTGGGCTAGGGCAAAATCTTTACGGAACATATCAAGAGGACGCTTTTCCTCGGGTCGTTTAGCCCAATCTTCATCCTGATACATTGCCATAATCCCTGAATCCCATTCTTCAGGGGGATGGTTTTCTAGAAATTTCTTAGCCTTGGCAGGACCAACTTTCCAAAGACCCCAGATATTATCTGTAGTATCTCCAGTCATCCACTGCTGGTAGAAATACTTATCGGCCTCTTCTCCAGATACCAGGAGCGGTTCTGATTCCTTGTCTGGATTCCAGTGCCACCCAGGGATCTGTCGAAGATCCTTGTCTACCGTCACACCCACGGCTTGACCTGACGACACCAACATTCCAATAAGATCGTCTGCTTCTAGGTGGTCTACACATCGTACACTGATATTTTCCACTGCATAGATTGTTTCCAATGCAATCGGCATAGAATCGGGGGACTTGAAATCCTCCCTGTGTTTCTTGTATTCGGACCAAAACATCCTCCTAAAATTCTTATTGCGTGGACAAGACATAGCTACATAAACAGTATCTACACCTTGTGGCGTCCAGTTCTTAATATCTTGATTGATACGACCAGGTAGGTCTTCAATACCTTCGGCATCTGCCCAGAAGGCAGCTCTATAGGCAATGATATCTCCATCAAGAATTGCTGTTGTCGGCATCGTCATTGTATTCCTCAAGTTCTAGATATCCTATATCCAACCAATACTCAATAGCGTGCTTTGCAATGTAATCAAGATCGTCTAGATCACCATCGTTTTGAATGATGATATCAAATGGTTCTTCCGCATCTGCTTGCTTAGCTGGAATAAGTAAATCTAATTCCACTTTGTTAGCTAGTTGCTCGCTTTCATGGTTACGCCACTCAGCTTTGTGTTCTTCAAGTTTGCGAATACCATGTGAAATAAAGATCTGTGTTGCAACTAAGTCACGCCCAAAAGCAAGTTCATTCATATAACGAACATCGTCTTGAATGATTACATACTCATAGTTTGTTTTCTTAGCTGCCTTGTTATCCAGTTCCTTAATCATGTACTCTTGAATAGCTTCATAGGATTTAACTACCCAGTAATCAGGATCTTCTGCTCGCTTGGTAGCACCAAGTTCTTGACAGAAATCTCTGTAGATAGATGAATCCTTTTCCTTTGTAATTCCTTTGGCTGCTGCTTGTTTCTTAATACCATCAGCAAATGGTAACAGCACAGGAATATAGCCAAGCTCAAACGCATACTTAGCTATGAAGTGGGCAAGGGTGGTTTTACCCACCCTACCCTTACCGCTTATTTGAATGATTCTCATTATGAATCTCCTGCCAATGTCGAATAATATAACCTAAGCCAATTTCTCCACGGTTGTATTCAACAACAATTGGATGGTTTGGATTAGAAGCTATAAACTCGTTTACTTGGCGCATAAAGTAAACTGCTTCAATCATTCGTCATCTCCTAGTGCAATCTTAATAATACTAAATAAGAGATAGCTGAGGAATGAAATACTAAGGACTAGGAGAATAGTGCTCATCGCTTTGCTCTATTCTTTGACTTGCTTACAACTCGTAGATTCTTGGATGAGTTATTCTGTGGGTTGCCATCAACATGATCAATGTCTTTGCCATCCCCCTTCTTTACTCGACCATCCCGAAGTGCCTTGCGTCGATTCTTATTTCGCTTTGCTCTATTCTTTTTCTCTTCAGTTGAGGATTGGAACTTAGCGTATTCATCTTTATAGTCTCTAGCCATTAGTGTGTCTCCGACCAGTTATTACCAACTTTGAATTCTGCCTCAATCTTGCAATTGCTGCGTAGTAGTTCACCAGCAGTAGTTGCAGATTCGCAGAGGATTTTACCAACTTTATTAGCTACATCAGGATGACATTCTACCTGTAGTTCGTCATGCACTGAGGCAACCCAATTAAACTTATCTTGACCAATCTCCATCCGTAGGCGTTGATCTGCAACACAAGCCCAAGCCTTGGCAATATGAGCACCAGAGGACTGAAGTAAGGTATTGAGAGCAGCGTGTTCCTTACGGACATAGACAGGACGCCAGTTGAATGGTTTGACATAGCCTTTGTCCAAGGTATCAAATCTACAATTCTCAATCAACTTCTTAAGTCCAGGAATATTACTTAGAAGTTTGTTCTTAGTTTGCTTTGCTTTATAGGTGGATGAGTTGATTGTCTTTGCAAACTTCTCATCACCACCGCCATACAAGAAGCAATAGATTGCAGTCTTAGCAGTGTTCCTTGACTCTAGTTCCATAGCCTTTTGGTTGTGGGTGTGGATATCTCCTTCACACACTTCCTTGGCATAAGAGCCATTGTCAAATGGATATAGATAATGAGCAAGCATTCTTAGCTCTAGACCCTTGAGATCCGAGCCAACCAATACCCAACCATCTCTTGGGATAAACAATGCCCGTGCTCTAGAATCAGAGTGAACTTGTTGAATGTTGGGTTCACGACTTGACATACGACCAGTCACAGCACCAAGGGTATTGATGTATGCATGGATACGTTTGTCACGACTTATCTTAGCACGACTTACCCAATCAGAAACCTGAGACATTAACTTTACAAGATCGAAATACTTGCACAAAGTTTTTGCTTCGGGGTATTCTAGGTCAGATAGAACTGCATGGTCAACCTTGGGGTTTCCCTTGTCGGTTGTGCTTGGCTCCCAGCCATACTTTTCTTGGAGTCGTTCTGCAATTTGTTGTCGAGAACCTGGATTGAAGACCTCGACTTTATCCTTAAGTCGCTTTCCTGTTTTCTCAGAATGTCTAACAATGATTTTGTCTGGAAAGATTCGTCGCATTTCGTCTTCGATTTGTGATTTCTCAATCAGTAACTCCATTTCTAATGCTTCGGCTTTGTCTAGGTCAAAGCTAAAGCCAGCTTCGACCTGACGCTTGATCATATCTGCAACGACATGTTCCATTCTGACAGCACGACTATACTGAACCATGTAGTTTTGCTGAGCAAAGTGATCCCATATCTCTGCAGTTACAACGGAATCTTGTAGACAATACTTACCCATCTCTGCCGTATAGTTATCCCAACCACCTTGATAATCAATCTTACTGTTACCTAGGTATTGACCCCAAGCCATAAGTGAGTGTGATTGATCTACAGTTGGTGGGTTGTCACCATATATAAGACGAGAAAGAATCAAGGTATCCATTACTTGTTCTGGTTTCTTATCTAAGGAACCATATAGTCTTTCGATCAACGGAATGTCAAAGGCATAGATGTTATGACCAATGATCAAGTCTGCATCACGAAGCATTTGGATACCATCGTTTAGATTATCCTGCTCAAACAGCAAGAGTTCCTTTGTGTCAATGTTGTAGATTGACATACACCAAATCTTTGTAGCCTCTGGTAAATAGGTATCTTTCTTACCAGCAACTACTTCATTAAGGCCATTAGCCTCAATATCAAACGCTAATTTGATCGTATCTATAAAGCACCTCTCCTTCGGGGGTAATTACAAACGGTACATCCATAAGCTTGGATGTCTGGTCGTTGTAGAACAGAGCCGTAGCAATGCCTCTACGACCACCCTTACGATTCTTAAGGACTCGTACATTGGTTGTGTTGGCAGTTGCTGGGTCTGGGTGCTGGGCATTGCGCTCAAGTGCAAAGACATTATCAGCAATCTGAGCAAGAGAACCTGAGCCACGAAGATCATTGAGATTGATTCGATCACCCTCGTCTACGTTCTTATCAGTTTTCTTGATATGAGCAATGACATGGAGTGTGACACCAGTGCGCTCGACTAGCTCACGAAGCTTCTTCATTACCGAGTCAAGAACAAGTCTCTCATCATTACCAAAATCAGAACCACTAGACAATAGCATATTACCAAGCAGAGTGATGTGGTCAAGGAATATGACTTTGCAATCCAGACCAACAGCCATGTACTCAAGGCGATTAATGATATTGTTAATATTAGCATTACCGATATGATCGTAAAGATAAAGAGGCTTAGAACTAATATAGGTCTTTGCTTCAGCATACTCCTCCTCGGTTAGATTGTCCTCTACCATGTCAACGATAGACTTGTTATTAGCCTTTCGTAGTTCATTAAGCTGACGCTGAGACATGATCTTACGGACTGGCTTACCAATCTTAGATGAGATCAAATCATCTACAGTTTGCTCAGGTGATTCTTCTAGGAAGACAGCACCTACGGCACGACCATGATTAAGGTGATCTGAGATTAGTTCACGGATAATGGTAGACTTACCATGACCAGTGGCACTAGTCCATAGGTTAAGTCGGCCAGAGTCCTGACCAATCATGAATGTAGTTAGCGAGTCCCACGGGTACTCGTATACCTGTACGGATGAATTCTCATTCTCAGATACGACTTGACTGACATGAAGAATACTATCGGGAGAGTACGTCTTGGCATTCCAATAGGCTTGCAAGAGTTGTGCAGCCTCGGCATTGACAAGCATCTCATTAGGATCCTTGCGTGGGAGGGACATGATCTTGACCTTACCTGGTGGCAGTATTTCAGCCACGTCCCGTGCTGCCTTCTGCCCTGGATCGTCCATGTCGAAACAAATGACGATGGTTTCGAACGAGGAAAGATAATCATATTGATCCTTTACACAGCGTACAGCTGAATTGACTCCGTTGGGGATGGAGACAACTGGGTACTTATTCTCAAAGAGTTGGGCCATAGTGAGACAGTCAATGGCTCCCTCGGTAATGAGAATCCTCTTGCCACCACTAGGAAACAAGTTCTGACCATAGAATTGGAGGTTTGATGTGTCTCCGATCCATGCGAACTTCTTGCCGTCGTATCGAATATGTTGAGCCTGTAGTGTACCATCCGTACTATAGAAGTTCTCAACCTCTGCTCCGTTGGCAGTGGTTGCATATCCATATTGTCTAGCAGTCTTCTCGTTAATTCGTCGGTGTGGTAGAGCCTGGATCTCACCACTACGAAACTTTTCTGTGGCATATACTGGTGTTTCCTCTACGATTGTTTCCATTGGTTTGTTACCTCTTACATAAAATTCACAAGCATAGCAGTAGCTATGTCCGTCATCATAGACGGCTAGGTTGTTTCCTGACGTGTCATTGCCTTGCGCTGCACACTTAGGGCAACGCTTACGACTTACTACTTTGGATTCTGTTTCCATATTCTTCCTATATTAGAGTTTGAATGCAGGATTTAAACAATGCCCCCAGCAGGGATCGAACCTGCGACCAACCGATTAAAAGTCGGTTGCTCTACCAGCTGAGCTATAAGGGCGTACTCAGGTGCTTGGATTCGAACCAAGACAAAGAGGACCAAAATCTCTGGTGCTACCATTACACCACACCTGAATAGCTTCGGGGGGACTTGAACCCCCACGCCTTGCGGCTACGGATTTTAAGTCCGCTGCGTATGCCATTCCGCCACGAAGCCAATAGACTC
>Ga0209668_10000276_pt1 | contig 20989 bp, 39 predicted proteins | sample FrelakmetPLP11PL_FD_187150 | JGI IMG/M metagenome (GOLD analysis project Ga0209668, IMG submission 187150) | Freshwater lake sediment microbial communities from the University of Notre Dame, USA, for methane emissions studies - PLP11 PL (SPAdes)... | ecosystem: Environmental > Aquatic >... | reverse complement strand
TCTAGCAGATCAGCTGTACAAATACGTAAACGGTGTCTATATCCCCGATATGTGGGGCCAAGGCGAAGCCGCAAGACTTTGGTGCTACCGTGTGGAGATTCGTGAAACCCAGAGCAACATGGCGTTTCGCGAAGGCCATCGTGAATGGAATGAAGATCTGTTCATTCAATAAATTCAACAAAAGCATCAATGGCATTCCGTCAAGATATTAAAAACTATGAAAAAGAATACTATAACTTTCTTTTTCCACTCGCATATCCCAATGCCACTGAAGAAGTTAAAAATTGGATACTAAATTATATGATACCAAACGGTGATGTCACCGTTGAGAGTGTGCTTGAAACTGCTATAGCTGTACAAAATAATATTAGAAAATATAGCACAGTGGGATCGGACTTCCTGGGAGAAGATGGTGAGCCTGGCGGTGATGCTAAAAAAGCTAGTGCAGCAGTAAATCCACATAGACCAAGAATGGAGGCTAGGATTTCTGATTTTAGAAATAAAACTGGCGATCTTTATGCTTGCGTTTACGAACCAGTGCAAGCAAAATTTTATTTTTTTAACATTCCCTTTTCCTATCACACTCAACGAAAATCATTGATGGTATACTTTGAACTTGATGGATCCCCACGTCGCAACCGGATGAGACCCGACACCCCCGAACCGCTGTGGCAATTTGAATGCCCCACTGGCATTTATAACCTAGTTGATTTAAAAAAAATATAAAAGCGGGCAGTACATGCAAATACCAGGGTTGAAGCAATCTGATATTAAGTGGCTTCATGTTGAACTAAGTACTAGATGCAATGCATGGTGTCCTGCATGTGGTAGAAACAATCTCGGATTTGGGTTAGTTGATCATTTGGTCGAAGAAGATTTAAATTTTGACACACTGCAACAAACATTAAAAAAACTACCAAACTTGCATACCATACAACTATGTGGCAACTATGGTGATCCCGTGATTGCAAAAAACATCACCGAAGTAATTGAGCTCTGTAAAAAGTTTTGCAAAAAAATACAGATACACACCAACGGAAGTCTACGCAATGCTGAATGGTGGCATTACATGGCAGAACAATTAAAAAATATAGAGCATGACGTGTGGTTTGGTATTGATGGCCTCAGTGATACCCATCATCTTTACAGGCAAGGTACTGATTTTGATAAGATTATTAATAATGCCACATCTTTTATCAATAATGGCGGCAATGCTGTATGGCAATTTATACCATATCAGCATAATGAACATCAAATTAAAGACTGTATTCGGCTGAGTCAGCAGTTGGGATTTAAAAAATTTAAAATGGCGACGCTTCATCGAACAACCACCATCGTAAAACATTACAAGTCTGGTATAGCGTACACACTTTCGCCCCCGGGTTCTGTTTCCAAATTACTGAAAACATTGAATAATGAACAAAACACCAGCACAAAAATAGATGATTGCATGCACTATGCTTACCCAAGTATCTATCTGGGAGCAAATGGGAAATTTAGCACCTGCTGTTATCAGCATAAGAAAACTTTTGACACTATTGAAGAATTATTTTATAATAGGCAAGATTTAACTAATATTATTTGTATAAAGAACTGTGGAATATGAAAATTAAAGTAAGTGAAATTTTTTACAGTGCACAGGGTGAAGGCCGCTTTGTCGGTGTGCCCAGTGTATTTTTGAGAACCTTTGGCTGCAATTTTACTTGCAGTGGTTTTGGTTGTGCGCCTGGTGATAAAAGCATCGAGGCTGATGACATTGCAAAAAATGTCCATCTATATAAGACCTTTGACACTCTGCCCTTGGTAAATACTGGATGCGACAGTTATGCAAGCTGGCACCCTGCGTTTAAAGATCTAAGCCCCAGCTATGAAATCGATCAGCTGACTGAAAAATTGTTGGCCATAACGCCCAATGGCAAATGGCGTCAGAGTAACGGCAATAATGTGCATCTGGTGATTACCGGAGGAGAACCTTTGCTGGGTTGGCAACGCGCCTACGAAGATTTAATTAGCCATGTTAACATGCAGGATCTCCGAGAGATCACATTTGAAACCAATGGTACGCAAAAGCTACAGCCCAGATTCAAAGACTTCTTGACTGCCTGGCAGCAGCCTGCACTGGGCGGAGTCAGGGACCACAACATCACATTTAGTGTGAGCCCCAAGTTGAGTGCCAGCGGGGAATCCTGGGATGATGCCATAAAACCCAAGATCATTGCTGAATATGAAAAACTTGGAGTAACCTACCTAAAGTTTGTGGTGGACTCAGAACAGCATTTTCAAGAAGTTGATCAGGCAGTATCTCTGTATAGAGATCAGGGCTTTACTGGCAGTGTGTATGTTATGCCGCAAGGCGGTACCCGGGAAGCGTATGAGGGGAACTTAACCAAGGTTGCGGATCTAGCCATGGCACGTGGGTATAATCTTAGCCCAAGATTACATTGTTCCATCTGGGGCAATGGATGGGCAAAATAAAAAATAAAAACAGGGGATAATAAATGGGATTAATTGAACGTTTTTTCAAAGCAAAAGAATCTGAGGCCACTGTTGCGGCGCCACCGCCCGAAGTCAGAGTCCCCGAGGTATCAGCTAAACCAGAAAAACAGCCCAAAAAAGTAAAAAAACCCAGAGTAGTTAAAAAAACTGCAAAAGAGTTGGCTACTAGTAAGGGAGAACCCTGGGTTAATATTGTCAGTGTTGAGTTAGATTCCGAAGACATCGGGCAGGGCGCATTCGAACTAGACTGGAATGAGTTCTTTGTGGTCAAGTTAATTAAATCAGGGTACAAAGGAAAAGACGATCAACAAATTGTGGATCAGTGGTTCCAGGATATATGCAGAAATGTGGTACTCGAGACATTTGAACAGTATGAGGCAAACAATCCCAGGCCCATCAGCGGTATTCAAAAAAAGGATATAGGTGATGGGCGTAGCGAAATATTTTAGATCGCTGGCCAATTGTGCAACCAAGTGTTGACAATCATTCAATAATATACTAACATTGCCATATGCGTTACTTAATTGTCGATACAGCTAATACATTTTTTCGTGCACGGCACAGTGCACACCGTCAATCAGATGCCTGGGATAAAGTTGGGTTTGCAATCCACGTCACCTTGGCCAGTGTGAACAAAGCCTGGCGGGACCAACGAGCAGATCACGTGGTGTTTTGCTTTGAAGGACGTAGTTGGCGCAAAGACTTCTATGAGCCCTACAAGAAAAATCGTTCAGTGGCACGGGCTGCACTCACAGAATCTCAGCAGGAAGAAGATAAGTTATTCTGGGAAGCATTTGACGATCTTAAAACTTTTTTAACCGATAAGACCAATTGCACTGTATTGCAACAATCCACCCTGGAAGCTGACGATCTTATTGCTGGTTGGGTACAGAATCACCCTGGTGATCATCACACTATTATCAGCACAGATACTGATTTTTATCAACTCTTGGCCGAGAATGTTAACCAATACAACGGGGTGGCTGAAGAATTGCACACACTTGCTGGAATTTTTGATAAAAAAGGCAATATGGTGATCGATAATAAAACTAAAGAGCCTAAAAAAATTCCCGATCCAAAATTTATTTTGTTTGAAAAATGCATTCGCGGAGATTCCACTGACTTTGTATTCAGCGCGTATCCGGGTGTACGACAGAAGGGCACCAAGTCCAAAGTTGGGCTAGTTGATGCCTACGAAGACATGAAAAATCAAGGATTTAATTGGAACAATTTCATGCTGCAACGCTGGACTGATCATAATAATGTCGAGCATCGGGTACTGGACGATTACCATCGTAATCGTACTCTGGTAGATCTAGCAGCACAGCCCGAGCAGGTGCGGGCTTGCATCGATAATACAATTGCTGATCATAAGAAATGTTTAAATCGCCCCATGGTGGGGGCACAGTTTTTAAAATTTTGTGGGAAATACGAATTAAAGCGGCTAAGTGATAATGCTTCTGCTTTTGGTGAACTATTAAGTGCAGGGTATCCAGAATGAACAAAGAACTATTATATAATCTTCAACTTCAAGCGGGTGGCAGTCACTACCCAGCCATCAACTCGCATCTTCAGGAAAAGTTTGCAGAATTGATCGTTAAAGAGTGCTGTGCAACAATTGAAAATGCCATGATGTCTCTAAACGATCATCGTGAAAAAATTGGGGCTGAATTTGCTGCACACGCAATCGCCAAACAATTTCGTATTGACTGATCACACCCACTGAGGCCATTATGAATTTTAAACTCTGGTGCATGGAAAAATGGTTTGAGCATGTGGATGAAATGGTTAGCTATCGCTGGCCAGTGACATATACCTACCGCGACTATATTCAAAAATATAAATGGTGGCTTAAAAGCCAATATAAATTAGAACGGAAAAATACTTAATGTTTATGACTGATAACCTTATTGCAAAAACTGTTCTTAAAAACAAATATTGGATCGTGGAAGCCAGTGGGTCCAAGGTGGGAACCATACAGGCCGTGGATGACAACAGCGGATTTGTGTACGTGTATAATGAACGGCGAGAGAAGTTTAAGACTATCAAACGACTTTCCAAAGTGTACAATGTAATTTTTGAAAATTCCACTGCATCCAGGGACAAACAACAAAAATTACATGAAGTACATGGATATCCAGCGTCAGTAAAACCCTGGAATATGCTGTGGGATGTCAAGCACCAATTCCCTGTGTTTACCAAAACATCGAAAAGTAAAAGTTTTTTTTGTGCTGGATTTTATATAATTCAATTCAATCACAGCTGGGCCAAGAGCTATTGTCCAAAATTTATTACATTAAATCGTTATGAATTTCAGGGACCATTTAAAACTAAAACTGAAATGCTGGATGCATTGAAGGCTGCGGAATGACCACGGCCAATCTGAGTCTGCATCTTAAAAACTTTAATGAAAAAGTCAAGGTAATGAATCAGTCAGGTAAACAAAATTTAACACTATCTGTGCAGGAGGCCAGAAGCCTACATGCAGATATTTTTGATTTGCTTAATCACTGTGCACAGCTGAGCAAACAAACAGCATCAATCGCTAAAGAACAAAATTCAGTTATACAAATAGCAGTAGACGGTGGTGGATTTAAATAATCTGCGTATATTTTATCATAAATATACAAAACATTCGATAATATCATGGGCAGACCTAAACCAAACGTGTTAGTGGAACATGTAAATAAACACACATACAAGAGTGAGCAGATCATATTCAGTGACGGTATCTGGGCAGTATTTTATGACAGTAAGCCCATAAATCTAAAATCTGAAAATATGCTGGTCAGCTATCCGGGCCCAAAATATAAAAAAACCAGTTTTAGCAATCCGGGGCATGCCATCAATCTGGCAAAAAAGCTAAATTTATTGTTCAAAACAAATCTATTCACTGTGGTTCTGCTTAGACAAGGTGAGCGCATTTACCCATAAAAGGCACACCCAGCCACAGTTAAATGAACTGTGGGCCTCACGTTCAGGCAAGACCACCTATGAAATTGCCTGGAGTACTTGGCATACTCCCACTAATCATTCAAGTTTACGGCTAAGTGCCCATGGCTACAAGTTTTTGTCAAAAGAACTAGCCATACAATCTTATGTATTTGAACTTACCAGGACCCTGGTAAACAAACATCTGCTTCTTTTAGAACGACACTTCCAGGGTACCTACTACCTGGCCAATCCACGAAAAATCATGGTGTTTGACCAAGAAGATGCTTCCATGCTAGGTCTTCTGGATGGAGATCTGGTGTCCTATTTGGAAAAATTAGAGCTTACCGCCAACAGTTGACCAATAAATCGTTTTCTGATATAATACAGGCATTGTTTAACAACCTGCAAGGAACAGAAAATGCAAAATGTGGCAACAATTAAACTGGTAGAATCCCAGTTGCTGGGGGAATTTTACTTCCGCCAGAATCAGATAGAAACTGCAAAAACACTTCGTGATCATGGCAAATATGGCCAGCATTTCGAGATCGACTTTGCTGAACTGGGAGAAGCTTCCCATGAAGATATCCTGGAAGAAGTGTTTGATCTCACCAACAACCCTGGTCGGCAGGACGAGCGTGTGGCGCGTTATGGTCGTGGCCGGTCTGTCAGTGTAGGTGATTTGGTTGCCATCGACGGCACCGATTATGTGTGCATGAGCATGGGCTGGTCCAAAGTTGACTAATGGTATTTTTAAAGGAGATTCTAATGAGTAAAAATCGTAATCTGGTCGCTGATATTCAAGATGAAATCCAGCGTGGTGAACTTTCTTTCAGGCACATTGCACAGGCATTTGATGTCAGCTACGATGACGTCATGACCATTGTTCAGGAACTTCAAGAACAGTATGCCTATGAAGACGATCTGATTTGACCAAAAATCAAAAATTTGTTATAATTGATTCATCATCAACAACCGGAGCAATCCAAATGGCATACGTATCCCAGGAACTCAAGAAATCGCTGGCACCCACCATCAAGGCAATCTGCAAAAAGTACAAGGTCAAGGCTAGCCTGAGTGTATACAATCACAGCACTCTTTGCCTGAACATCAGCCAAGGTGCCATTGACTTTATTGGCAACAGTAACAAGGTCTGCGGTGCTGATCATTATCAAGTAAGTCGTGGATTTACAACTAATACCAGTGGCTACTCTGATGTTAATCCCTACTGGTTCAAAGAACATTATGACGGCAAAGCACTGTCTTTTCTCAAGGAAGTTTTTGCTGTCATGAACAAAGGCAATCACGATAACAGCGATGCCCAAACGGATTACTTTGATGTGGGCTGGTATGTTAATGTTACCATTGGCAAATGGGACCGACACTATGTAGTTGTTGCTTAAAAGCAACAGACAATAATTCAGATTTTGTATATAATTTAATTTTTAACGCAATCAACTACCACCAAGGAGTATATAAATGAGCAAAGAAACTGTATCCGAAAATCGTACTGTTACCAGCGAAACCGCCCGCCGCAGCATCATGGCCTGCTTCAAGATGCAACGCCCTGTCTTCCTATGGGGCCCTCCGGGAATTGGCAAATCTGAACTGATTGCCAGTATCACCACACAGTTGGGCGGGCTAATGATTGATCTACGCCTTGCACAGATGGAACCCACTGATCTCCGTGGAATTCCCTACTTTAACAAAGATATTGGTCGTATGGACTGGGCACCTCCGGTGGATCTGCCCGACGAAGAAACTGCTAGCCAGCACCCAATCGTTGTTCTGTTTCTTGATGAAATGAACAGTGCTGCGCCCAGCATCCAAGCTGCTGCCTATCAGCTGATCCTTAATCGCCGAATCGGCAAATATGTGTTGCCCAAGAATGTGGTGGTAGTTGCCGCAGGCAACCGTGAAAGCGACAAAGGCGTCACTTATCGCATGCCTGCCCCTCTGGCCAATCGTTTCCTGCATCTTGAAATGCGTGTGGATCATGCCAGCTGGGAGTCCTGGGCAGTGAACAATAAAATTCATAAAGATGTCGTGGGCTACGTGGGTTTTGCCAAGCAGGATCTGCATGATTTTGATCCGCGGTCCAGTTCCCGTGCATTTGCTACACCACGTACCTGGAGTTTTGTCAGTCAGCTGCTCAATGAAGACACAGGACTCAGTGATGGTGAAATGACTGACCTGATTTCTGGTGCAGTTGGTGAAGGTGTTGCTATTAAATTCATGGCACACCGTAAAATTTCAGGACAGTTGCCCAAACCCGAAGAAATCCTGATGGGCAAAGTAACTGAGCTCAAAATCAAGGAAATTTCCGCCATGTACTCGCTCACTGTGGCCATGTGCTATGAGTTGCAAGACGCCATCCAGAAAGACAGCGGTAAGCCCAGTGCTGAATGGCACGCCAAGGCTGATAACTTCTTTAAGTTTATGATGGATAACTTTACCACTGAGGTAACCGTCATGGGAGCCCGTGTTGCACTTACTACCTACGATCTGCCCTTTGTGCCCGGCAAGCTCAAGAATTTTGATGAATTCCACAAGCGGTTTGGCAAGTATGTGGTGGCAGCTAGCCAGAAGTAAAAACTAGGGGCATGCATGCCCCCTATTTCCTATTATTAGAAATATGTCCATTATTCTAAATATGTCCATTGTTCTTGAAAAACTTGATGCCCGTCATACGGGCCACACTTTATTTCAGTATCGTGTGCCCCTATATGGATTTGAAGAATTTTTAAAAATTAGAAAGTTCTGCTGGGAAACCTGGGGTGCCAGTTGTGAAATAGATCTGATCACGGTGGAACTAGGGCAACTCTACAATGACATCTGGTCCTGGCGTTTGGTAGATCCAACACCCAGGAAGTACCGATTCAGACCCGTGGGTTTTATCTATCTATCTGGCGGCGAACAGGCTGCATTTTTCAAATTAAAATACGGTTAAATATTTGGACGTTGACGTTAAATCTAGATTCAGATATAATACATGCATACGTTAACTAACTTAAGGAACAGCTAGATGGCAACTACATCCAAGGAAAAAAAGAATCACAAACTGGCCGGCAAATTGACCGAAACCATTGATCCGCATCTGGATAATCTAGTGCGCGAAAAACTAATCACGGCACGTATTGGGCTTTTACTACGTGCACCGTTTTTTGGTAATCTAGCAACTCGACTTAAATTGGTCAACGCAGATAACTGGCTAGGCACTGCTGCCACCGACGGCCGTAACTTTTTCTACAATACTGAATTTGTTAATAAACTGAAGCCCAAGGAAGTAGAATTTCTGTTTGGGCACGAAGTATTGCACAATGTCTACGATCATATTGGCCGCACTGGCAGCACCAGAGATCGCCAGTTGTTCAATTGTGCTGCTGATTTTTGTGTAAACAGTGATCTAATTGATCAGAAGATCGGTGAGAAAATTACACCATGCCTGTACGATACCAAGTATCGTGGCTGGAGCGCTGAAGAAGTCTACGACGATCTCTACGAAAAAGCTGACAAAATTGACATCAGTAATCTGCTGCAAGAAGTTCTGGACGAACATCTGGATGGAAGTTCAGATTCCCAGGCTGGCAGCCAGGATGAAAAAGACGGCACAGGCAATGGACGTGGTCGTCCCAGGTTGTCCGACGAAGAACGTCGTGAGATCAAGGACGAGATTCGCCAGGCACTGTTGCAGGCTGCCCAGGCAACTGGCTCTAGTAACCTACCGGCCGGAGTCAAGCGTCTGATCAAGGATCTTACAAAACCTGTGGTCAACTGGCGAGAGCTCATGGATCAGCAGATCCAGTCCACTGTTAAAAATGACTTTAGCTGGATGCGCCCAAATCGCCGTAGCTGGCACATGGATGCTATCATGCCCGGTATGACTCCCGGAAGCCAGATTGACGTCTGCGTGGCCATTGATACTTCGGGATCAATTTCCGAAGAAGATATCGGAATCTTTTTGAGCGAGGTCAAGGGCATGATGGAATCCTACGATGAATATAAAATTCGTGTGATCACCTGGGACACCAGTGTCTATAATCCCCAGGAATATACCAGTGATAATCTTGCCGATATTGCAGCATATCAGCCCGGCGGCGGTGGCGGTACTGATCCACACTGCGTCTGGGATTGGCTAATTGCTGAGAACATTGAGCCCAAGAAATTGATCATGTTCACAGATTTTTGCTTTTACGGCTGGCGCCCCCACGATGTCAAGGACTACTGCGACACGGTATGGATTATCAAGGGCAACGAAAATGCCGAACCAGAATTCGGAGTCTGGGCACACTACGAAGTGTCTAAAAAATTAGCTAGTGCCTAATAATAGTTTTGATCCGAGTGCAGGCGCACTCGGATCAAGAACACTGTATCATGACTGTGACGTACACTGTTGAGATTTATAAAAATCAGTACCACCTGCAAAAGGAGATGATATCCTGGTGCAAAAGTTTATTCGGAGATCACCACATACTCTGGTTCTACAGTGAGCCACTGCATTGGGAAGGGCTGGGAAACTGGGGACTTAGCACCATGTTTGGCACTACATTTTTTTATTTTAAACACGCACAAGATGCTGCATGGTTTAAGCTAAAATGGACATGAGCCAGGATGTATTTCAGGAATGGCGGAACAGTAAATTTGTCGTTGCTGCTTACCATTTGCTAGTTGAACCCAATATAGTGGTCATCTTAACCGACATTGGATATTGGGCGCAACACATTGATGAATTGGTGATCTGGTGTATAGAAAACGGAGGCGTGGTGAGTGGCATGACTGTGACATTTGATACCCCCGAGCAGTTAGCCTGGTTTACATTGAGATGGACATGAAAGTTCTGAGTTGTGGATTTATAAATGACTTATCACAAATTCGGCAATGGAAAATGGTTGATGAAATTGTTAGAACACAGATGCCAGCAGATATGATGGTAATGTGGGAGTGCAAGGGGTACGAAGGTCTATTTTTATCAGTACCTGAATATTTTGGAATGTCCAAAATGTATCGTTGTAAAAGAAGTCATGTGACCTATGAATTTACCAACAAACAATGGACTATGTTTTTATTGAGGTGGTCATAAATTTCTCAGCAGCTGACGCAAGAAAACCGACTACAAAATAAGGAGGAGGCTGGAACATGTAACCAGCACTAAGGCAGAAAGGCCTTTTTTATTCTTTGTTTATATCAACGTCTGCTTGCATACGCTCGCGCTCTATCGCAATGTTGCGTAATTCAATAACAGTTTCAACTTTTTGATTTAATCTGATTAAATCATTGTCCAGCAGTCTGATACGATCAATAAGTGCAACCAATGTAGTATTAGTTTGACTGATCACTGGTTTAATTTCTTTAGTTACCCAAGTCCACACGTAATATATCATGAACCCGCAGCCGAATGCTGCTATAATCGGAAATCCAAATTTATCAACTAACTCAACTATGTTGTTCATTAGTCTTTCCTCTGGTCTGATTGTTCGGCTCTGGCAATTCTTTCGTAGTCTGGTTGTATTCCTAACACATGGCTAACTTTTACGTCAATCCTTTGCAATTGGTGTGTCATAGTATCTACGCGAGAGTCAAGCCCTTTGGCAATTGTACCCATGCTGGTTACGGAACTAGTCACGCTGGCTAATATAAATTTTAATGTAAGGAACACGAAATACCCTGATGCAATGGCTGCTGCAATAGGGAATCCAAGTTCTGCTACTAAAGTTAGGAAGTCCATACTATTATTTACCAATTAAGAACTACTGTTAAACAACGCAGAGAACCATAGACAAAGATGCAAATTTTTGTTATAATTAAGTGTTACTATTTAGGTATGAAAGAAACTATTTATATTTTATATTGAGGTGGGCATGAGAGTACTAAAGAAAACACTGTGGCCAAAATCAGTTGCTATCAACAATGCTGACAAAATAGAAAACATTGAAATTTGGTTAGGAAAAAATCTAGGAGCATTTAAGGATAAATGGAATGCAGTATATGGTTACAATAAGACTGATTTCTATTTCCGCGATGAAAAAGATGCGTTGATGTTTATATTGAGGTGGGCATGAACATTGACAACGATATAAACAGTATGTATCCGGCAATGATATTCGCTCCGTGCATTCCTAAGATGTCACTTATATTAGATGAAGGTAGAGTACACGGTGCTCGGTACTATCAAGTAAAGCCGGTGTTCGCTGATTGGATGGTGCTGGAAAAGTGGGCAATCAAAACTTACGGACCTGTCTCAAACATATGGGAAACAAATTGTGGTCGTTGGTATATGAACGATTCTGTGTTTTGGTTCCGCAACGAATCTGATCGTACTATGTTTTTATTGAGGTGGTCATGAAACTTATTTTCCCTTATTATATAAAGTATCCTAGAACAGACAACTGGTATAACGGAGATTGGAGAGAATTGAGTGATTGGTGTTCTTCGTCTATAGGCAAGTGTACAAAAGATTGGGAATATATGGATGAACGTTTCCTTTTTACCAAAGAGCAAGACAAACTAATGTTCATATTGAGGTGGTCATGAGAGTAGAGTTTCGTCAAGGTATTCCAAACCAGTGTTTTGAGTGGTTACTAGAAAATATCGGGCCAGGTAATGTATATAGGTCAGTATCGGGTCGTTTTCTTCTTCTTCACACTGACTTTAAGGATACTGATGCTTGGTTCTATTATAGTGCATACAATGCCAGTCAGCCGGATGGTGAACAGTTTGTTTCTACCATCACATTCAAGGATCCAAAGATGGCAACTTGGGTTGGATTGAGGTGGGCATGACAATATCCAAAAAATTTGATGTTCAGGTGTTATTAGACAAACTCACCAATGACTTGGCAGATAGCATTGATAATGAAATACTATACGAAACGTTAGGCTGGACCATAGTTGATGTTCCCTATCAGCATGCATTTCTATATGGGTCTAAAAAAGTAATGCAACAATGGGTAGATGCAAATGCAGGTGAGCATTTTTACTGGGATGGAAAGTTTGCATTTAAAGAAGGCCGTGATGCTACTGCGTTTTTATTGAGGTGGTTATGAGTAAGAGTGAAATTACTGGCCTTACCTTTTTTGGAGATCAAAACTGGATGCCGTGTGGTCTTAATCTGTATGACAAACTTTGGTGGCGATTTGTGCCCGGAGTTGTTATCAATGTAGCGTGGCCCAATGGTCCAATAATTAAAGAATTCATTGATCAATATAAAACAGACGAGCAGTGGTTGTCAGCAGATCCTAACGAGCATTACAGGCCGTGGTTAGAAAAGCATGTGGGCAAGCAGGGGCGAGATTGGAACTGGGGCATGGCAGATCGCGATGCCACGGAAAATCGGCTAACTATAAAGATCAGACGAAAATATGCAAAATATGCTACAATAGCAGCAATCAAATGGCCGTAGAATATTTTATCAAAATATCTTTACTAAAATTAATATTGAACATATAATGTAAGTGGATCGAATAGCAATAATCTTAACATATAGTTACTAGGAAACAAAATGAATATTCAACCCAAAGATACTAGTCGAGGACACCTGTATATCAGTCTTGCTAAAAGTGGTATTAGAATTATTGCCGGTGTAGCTCTTATGATCGGGCATGTGTGGACAGCTGGGGTATTGCTCATTGCAGCAGAAGCACTGGGCATTGCAGAGGAGCTTGTATAATGCCCATGATTTATAAAGAAGTAGAAGTACATGTTGATCTGTATGATTTTGATACTGATGATCTAATCAAAGAATTGAAATCACGTGGGGTTAGGATCACCGCAGAAGATAGCGTCAAAGAATTAGTCAATGCTATTTGGGCCAAACGTAGACTCGATCGAGATTTTAGCCAGGACCTAGATCAGCTGATTTATGAAGTTGAGGATAGGATCCTATAAACAATATAACAAATTACCAAGGGATGTTATGATCAAGATCATCCCGAAGATTACTACGATTACGCAGGTTGACACTAAATCGCTTTGGATATATAATACGTACTTAGATAATCAACAAACAGGAGTAAGTTATGAAAGTATCAGACCTCATTGATCTTCTGAAAGATTTTGATCCCAATTTGGAAGTGCATTTTGCATATCCGTCCAATGACTACTGGCGCACTGAGCTTGCTCCTACTGTGGACACGGTCGGAGACGGATTTGTGAAATACAGTACCTATCACAGCATGCACAAGATGTTGGACGAAGACGAGATATATGAAGATGAAGGCGACTACGAAGGTATTCGCCGCGTGATAGTTATCGGTTGACGATAAATCAGTCAGGGCGCACAATACAAATTGCCACATTAAAAGCTTGAACAAGGTATACATAATGAGCACTGAAGACGATAAATTTAAAAATTCAAAGCGCAGGCTTAGTGATGAAAATGCTGTAAAGCGGCAGACCAAGATTGCCAAAGCGTATGGAGTACCTGTATCTGAGCCTCACAAATTTGCCAAACATCACGCAATGAACTGTGGTGATCCCAAGTGTGTAATGTGTATGAATCCTAGAAAATCATTCAAAGAACTTACCCAACAAGAAAAACGTCTGTTCCAAGATTTAGATAAAGTCTCAGATAAACGTGGTAACGGAGTAACATTAGATGAAAAAGATATACTATGAAAAAGTGGGAAGAAAATATGTACCAATTACAGAATATGATAGCCAGTATTTGGATAGCTTTCCAAAGGGCAACCACCTGGTTAGTGTATACCCCGGAGGGCAGTCTCGCCGTTTTAACATTGATCCTAACTATGCTGCCCTGATTGCGGCGAGCCGGGTGGCTGAAGACGCCATGTGTTCCGCAATGTGCAAAGCATCAGAACTGCGTCCCAAGCAGACTCCAATTACACCCGGACAGAAAAAAGCATGGCAGAAACTGGCCAAGGAACTTGGTGATGAGCTTTGCCCATTACAGGGGGCATCTAATCGCGATGTTGCCGAAGCCGGAATTAAAGCCATGATGGCTGAAGCAGATAAATTAATGAAACATGCTAGTGTTCGTGCAGCCTATGATCACTTTATCACCATGACCAAATTGTGTTATACTGAGTCAACTGACTAATATGCTTAAATACGGAGAAATTAATCCTCTCAATGTGTTTGGACTTAGACGAATTGAGCATAAGCCCCCGCATTTTGAATCTGTGATATTTGATATTAAAACACACGAAAAAAAGATCTCCGACTGGATTTATGAAAATCTTTCCGGAAGATTTTGGCTAGGTGATATCTTCGCTGAAGATTCAAATTCGTCAATGGCAAAATCAAAATGTGCTGCATTTGAGATACACAGTGAAGCAAGTTATTTTGCATTGCGTATTGATCAAATCAATAAATGGGAGCAATTATAAATTTTTACTGCGATCTGTAAGAGAGTAAATATTGTTGTATCAATGGAGTACCAATGGAAAATCAAGCGCGCCAGGTCGTGGTCCCAACTCAAGAACTATTATCTGTTCTAAGTAGCATTCAGTTAGCCAGTAGTAGAGGGTCATTCAGACCCGAAGAGTTTGTTGAGATAGGAACCGCATATCAAAAAATTTTCGAGTTTTTAACTGACTTGGGTGCAATTAATTCTTCTAAATCCAGTAATCAAGCAAACAACGAAAGCATTCAGGCCGGAGTAGCATCTGGCCTTTTACCATAAGGAAAATACATGATCAAGCATGTTGGCAAGCATAACAACAAAAAGTGCATAATTTTATTTAAAACAGTACCAGGAGAAGATCATATGTGTCTAGTTGCATATCCCGACACCATGCAGCGACATATTCATGATGATTTAATGAGTGCTTTAGAAAGTGAACCCGGGCAGCAGGCAGCTGAACTCAGTGATTACCTGTTTAGGTATACACTAAGCGATGGCAACAACGCCCTGGAGACGTTACATCGTGAGGGTATGATTAAAAAAGTACCAACTAATCAGGTAATCGTCACACCCAATGCTAAAAGCACAGTTCGACTAGACGAATTAAATGACATTCTTGGTAAGATGAAACAGGGCGAAGCGGCTGTAAAAGAACTAGCAGATCTAGATAAAAATGCAGGCATGTCTGGTAAACGTAAACGTAATAATCCAGGCCAGATGCTGGGTGAAGTTCGTACGCCCAGGGAGAGCCGCAGTATCCCAGTAGAAGTTGATACTAATATAAAAATTAGCGATATTTTAACTGATGGTGAACTGGCAAAACAACGTTTGGCGCAAGCACAACAGTTGCAGGATAATGCCAAGGCACTATTGGCCGAGGCAGCAAGACTTCAACAAGAAGCAATATCATTAACGAGCCCAGTTAAAACAAATGGCACAACAAAATCCAAAAAAATCGCCAAAGCCAAAGAAGCTTAATTTAAATCCAAAAGCAGCCTGGAGGAACATTCTTAAAGATGTAGACAAAAAAGAAGTACCCATACATATTTTGGAAAAATTAGTAGTATCTCTCAAGGACGGCACCACTGTAACTGTGGACATTAAAAAGTTGCTCGAGCAGGGTGCTGATCCGGATGAGGTAGAATCCCATGTAACATCAAGGTTAGACGAGCTAGACGATTATATAGACAACGTAGACTTTTTTGTTGATATTGATCTAGTAGAAGCCACTGTACAACCAGAAACAGATAAAGTATTATCTAAATTATGATAAAAGCCATATTTGCTGTGGATCATTGGGGTGGCATGGGCTTTAACGGCTCATTGCCCTGGCCCCATCATAGAGAAGATCTACAATATTTTAAAGAACAAACAAAAAATCACATAGTTGTCATGGGGCGGAGAACCTGGGATGATCCAAAAATGCCCAAGCCGCTGCCTGAACGTAGCACACATGTTATCACCAGTAGGCCACTGTCGCAGCCCTATCAGGGGGTTAAGATTATACAGGGCGATATCTGCGCCAATATAAAAAGTATTGCTGAAAAAAATTCCGATAAAATAGTCTGGATCGTGGGTGGTCCCAAGATTTTAATGGAAACCATGGACTTGGTCGACGAAGCACATATCACACATTTTAAAGGTCAGTTTCGAACAGATACGCAGATAGATCTAAGAAAGTATTTGCGCATGTTTCAGGCCCGGAGTGCAGGGCCCAGCCTGGACCGCCGCTGCACCTGGATGACTTATAAAAATATCGACGTCTTCCGTCAGTAGTAGTATAATATAATTTATGGAACATGAATATCTAAATGCACTTAAATTCGTGCTAGAAAATGGCACGACTAAAACAGATAGAACTGGTACTGGTACCATCAGTTGCTTTGGAATGCAACAACGATATGATCTAAGCAAGGGATTTCCCGCAATCACCACAAAGAAATTAGCCTGGAAGTCCATGGCGTCGGAATTGTTATGGTTCATTGAAGGCACAGGAGATGAAAGACGGCTAGCAGAAATTCTCCATGGTGCACGAGATCAGTCCAAGACCACTATCTGGACTGCCAATGCCACAGCACCTTATTGGAAATCCAGAGCCAAGTTTGATGGCGACCTGGGCAGGGTGTATGGGGTACAATGGAGACACTGGAGAACTCCCATTGATCGCGGCGAAGGGACTTTTAAAGATGATTTTGGCAATACCTACCGCAGAACTTCGCCCATACAGATAAAAGAAGTGGATCAGTTGTCGCTACTGATCAATTCCCTGCGTACAGATCCAGATGGTCGACGGCATATTCTTAGTGCATGGAATCCTGGAGAATTAGAAAATATGGCATTGCCACCATGCCACACGTTTGCACAATTTTATGTCAATGATGGACGCTTGAGTTGCCAGATGTATCAAAGAAGTTGTGACATGTTTTTAGGTGTACCCTTTAATATCGCGAGCTACAGTTTGCTAACGCATCTAATAGCCCAGGTGTGCAATTTGGATGTAGGGGAGTTTGTTCACGTGCTCGGTGATGCACACATATACCTAAACCATGTAGAGCAGGTAAAAGACCAGATATCACGTGAACCATTACCTGCCCCACAATTGTGGTTGAATCCAGAAATCAACGACATAACTAAATTTACCATGGCTGATATTAAACTGGAAAATTACCAGAGCCACGGGGCAATCAAAGCCGATATGGCTGTATAAATTATGGAAAATCATTAATGAAAATATTTGTCACGGGCGGGGCCGGCTTTATTGGCCACAATGTGGTAAAATTACTAGAAGAACTGGGGCACGAATGCCTAGTTGCTGATACACTTTCAGACTATGGATTTGTTCCACAGGATGAATTGCAATATCTGTTCAGCGAACGACGAAAAAAATTTAAAGCTGAGATAGTGCATACTGATATCAGAAACAGGGAATCGTTAGATGAAAAATTTGCAGTATTCAAACCTGACTCTGTGATTCACCTGGCCAGTTTCCCCAGACAAAAAGTAGTCAGTGCTAATCCGGTCTGGGGCAGTGAAGTCATGGCAACTGGACTTATTAATTTATTGGAGTGCGCCAAGGATCATGGTGTCAAACGTTTTACTTACATCAGCAGCAGCATGGTCTACGGAGACTTCGACGATCAGGTCACTGAAGATTACAATTGTCGCCCACAGGGACAGTACGGTATCATGAAGCTCATGGGAGAGTGGCTGGTTAAAGATTACGCTAGACGTAAATGCTTTGACTACACCATCATTAGGCCCAGTGCGGTCTACGGTGAGTATGACGTGGAAGATCGTGTGGTATCAAAGTTTATTCTGTCGGCAATGCGTGGAAAGACACTCAAGGTAAACGGGGCCGGAGAGACCTTGGATTTTACATACGTTGAAGATGCTGCTAGAGGCATAGTGCAGGCTTCTATAAGTGACAATGCAAAAAATAAAATCTATAATATTACAAAAAGTCACAGCTATAGTTTATTGGATGCCGCAAATCTAGCAGTGAGCATTGCTGGACATGGTGCCATAGAATGCAAAGACAAAGACGCAGACTTCCCCAGTCGTGGTGCATTGAACATTGACGCAGCACGAAAAGACTTTGGATTTGATCCCCGAGTTGACGTTGAGGAAGGTTTCCGAAGATATTACAAATGGTTTAACGAAAGTCCATTTTGGAAAGACCGGATATAATTCGTTTCTTTGGAGTAAGACGCCAGTATCAAAATCTCAGAGAAGAGCTGCTGGACGTAACTGATGCAGTTTACTCCAGCGGACAAGTCCTTGATGGCTTTTATACCGCAGATTTTGAAAGACTAATCGCGAAACGTTGTCATAGACGGTACGCCGTGGCGGTAAACAGCGGCACACAGGGATTGGTATTTGCACAAGGATTGCTATTCCCTAAAAACTCAAAAATTCTAATACCTGCCATCAGTTTTGTTGCCACAATCAACAGTATCATACAAAGCGATAATATCCCGGTAATATGTGACACTGACGATCAAGCACTAATAGATCTAGAGAGCTTGGATTTTGCCATAAAAGGTGCTGGTGTTGCTGGTATCATGTATGTAAACATATTTGGCAACATCGTGGACTGGGATCGGTTTAAAGTTACCACTGAGTTTTTTAATCAGGATCTTGGTATTATAGAAGACGCTGCACAAAGTTTTGGTGCCAGCTACAAGGGCATACCCAGTGGCAGTTTAGGGGATATTAGTGTACTAAGCTTTGATCCCACAAAAAACTTAAACAACTACGGGTCCGGGGGCATGGTATTAACTGATAGCCTGGAGATTAAAAATTCATTGCTGGCATTAAGAGACAACGGGAAGTCCAGCGAACACGAAATTGCCGGGACCAACAGTAAAATGAGTGAGGCTGACTGTGCTCAGATGATAGTTAAACTGAGCCACTTTGACGCCTGGCAGTCAAGGCGCAGGCAGATTGCAGCGTATTATACTCAGGAACTTGATGGTATCGTGGATGTTCCTGTGGTATCTGACCATGTAGTGCATTCCTGGCACAAGTATGTAATAAAAACTACTAATCGCCATGAAATAATGCAACGATTGTTAAACAGCGGCATTGAAACAAAAATACATTACGAAAAGCCATTGTATGAATATCCAGTGGGATACCCATATATTAACTACGCATCAGAATTGTACAGAGAAGCCAGCGCCTTCTGCGGTGAGTGCCTGAGCTTACCCATATACCCTGAACTAACTGATGCCGAAGTTGAATACATAGCAGCACAGGTTAAAAATTTCTGCTAATATCCATTACTGGTATTTGGAATTATAATACTGGGACAACCAACTCCACTCGTAACTGAGTTTTAGTTTAGCAAAGTCACCAGCAACACTGTTATAATATTCAACAGCATCAGTGGCACCATGTATGCTCCACTCTGCAAAATTGCCCTGTGCCACAGTCAGCCATCGGTTGAGTCTATGCTTTGCCTGTATGTCCAAGTTTAACGATGCAAAGTGTTTTAATTTTAACACCTCTCTAAATGCAGTTCTCCAGGTCACCCAGGAGTCCTGATTGTATTCAGCAACACCACTGTGTACTGGTACTACCTCATGTGCTGCACTGAGTGTAAAATCTAGCCCAGTTTCCTGAGTATTTAATGTCAGCATTTTATTGTAGGCAATCATGCCCATGTGCCCATATTCCAAATCGTTAACAGGATTTTTTGCATGAAATATATAGTGCTTGGGCTGTTGGAAGTAATCGGGTTTCCAATTAAAATCAAAATTTGGGTCTACTCGCAACTTGGCAAACACCGTGAAAAACCAGGGCGTTGAACTACGCCTAGCAGCTTCCTGATATGCTTGTGTGCGCCCATTTACCCCGCGGACCCAGTGTATTTTACCAGAATAATCACGCGCACTAGTATTGTTAGTGAGCCAGTCATAGTACTCCTGCTCGTTGGGTTCACCATTGCTGATATAAACAATATCCAGTTGAGTCTCCAAAAAATAGTGCCGTGAGTGATCTTTTAATACGTAGGGATAGTCATAAACTTGAGTATTCAGATAAAGCTTTATGTCTCTGGGAACTGCACAAATGGCATTGCTTGGAGTAAAACCCTCGATGGCGCGATCTTTTTCCCTCCACAGACAGGGATCAAAACGTGGATAACAATCTGGTTGATTACTGAAGAGTGCGTACGGGGTGGTAAACTGATATTGCCTGATCTCAGAAACTAAATCGTCGGTGTCATAATTATGAATTGGCATATCAAAACGCGGAACACTTACGTGTTCTAGATAATTTATGACATTAAACCAATCTAACAATTCCAGGTTGTACATCTGTTGCTTAAAGCTAGGCACATGAATATAGAAAGTATCACCACGTTTCTGATTGCCACTGGCAAAACAATGAATCATTTCTGTTTGCCATTGCCCGGGATGCCAGGTAAAATCAAAAGAATGGTAATCGCAAATACTACTAATGACCCAAACGTATTCCGTGGTAGCTAAATTCACTATGCGTTTTAATACATTTAGATGATCTGATACATACCGTGTACTTTTAATATTGGGATATTTTTCTCTAAGAGTTTCAAACTGAAGTTTACTTTCGGGATTCATAAAATCCATGTAAAAAATCTCGGGATTCCCACGACGTGGAACCAGTTGATCATCTGTGCGCCAATGCCATTTATGGTTTACTGTGCCCTTGGGTACTAGAT
>Ga0209668_10000275_pt1 | contig 20995 bp, 14 predicted proteins | sample FrelakmetPLP11PL_FD_187150 | JGI IMG/M metagenome (GOLD analysis project Ga0209668, IMG submission 187150) | Freshwater lake sediment microbial communities from the University of Notre Dame, USA, for methane emissions studies - PLP11 PL (SPAdes)... | ecosystem: Environmental > Aquatic >... | reverse complement strand
CCGCTCCAAGCGCAGAAGTGCGCGTGCCTCGGCTCGTCGGTCCAGACGCCGCCACTCTCGCCGCCACCACTAAATAATAAATGATTAGGCAGGATCTGCCCAAACTACATCACTTTCGATACCTAAGCAGTTTTTGCCCTTGAGAATCCGACAAAAGCCGTCTTCGCCCCAGTATGCGCCCCAGCTGTTGCGCACAATCCAGTAAGTGGGTCCCCAGCCCACAATGGACACGACATGATCAACTTCTTTAGAAGCTCCCGTGTCGCTGTAAATGCCGCCGGTGTACGATAAGAGGGGCGTGGCGTTTAGACTGCATGCTACTGGACCTCGGAGATAAACTTCCATCATGATGGCATTCACGTCGCCTGCGCGAATGGTGCCGTACGACTTGACTTTGTACAGCTTGGGATTGGGCATGGCGCAACACACCGAGTCTTTAACGTTGGTAGAGTAGGAAGGGCCGGGTGCGCAACTTCGGCACACGTTTTGAGCAGAGCATCCTTGGCCGTCAATAGCCAAGTAGGGCTGGCACGTTTCAGTAGGCAAGCCGGTAGAGTGCATGTATTCAAATACGCCGACAGGATCGCCTCCTTCGCAGCTACCAGCTTGAGTGGCGCAGTTAAGAACAACTTGGACGGATAGATTAATGGGCGGACCCGGGTTTTTTTGTGCAATCATCATGCGATCAGATACGGAGGATACAGCAGCATGAGCCCAGCAACTTCCGCAATACACTGGAATGTGCTGGTTGAGGAGCCGAGTGCAAAAGTTGGTATTGGAAGGAATGTTGAGAGTCAAGTGTTTGCCGGTATTTCGCCAGTCCCAGCTAGAAGGCAGTGTAATTTTAGGAGTAGCTTGAAGCGCTCGAGGCACAAATGTGCGTTTTGCCATCTTCTTAAACTCTTTATGCTTACGTCGTACGCCCATAAGTCCTACGTTTTGTCCGGGCACATCGCCAGTGACAGTGCACTGCAATCTTCTTGCTCTGCTACTCTTGCTTTTTGGTACTAAAAACACAATGAGCATAATTGTAACAAAAAGGATTACGGCTGCGCATATTAGATGCCGGTGCATTTATTGTAGGCCAGTATTAAATGTATCGACCACCTACTCTACAAGCAACCAAGCAACAGACGTTTGGCCCGCCTGCTAAACTGCAAGCCAATGCTCAGACCTACAACTTGTTTCCGGCAGGCTCTATGGGGGGCCTGGCATCCTCAAGAGGCTTTACGCACGGACTTACTAGCGCCCAAGCTAATAGAGCACTAAGTTACAGCTCGGCAAGAGACACCACGGGCCTACGCGCTTCCCAGGAACAAGACCCGCTCCTTTGGTCTTAAGCTGTCTAAATAAAATTATACTTTAAAAAATGAATGCACATGAGGCTTATGACGAGGTTGAGCAGTTGGGTGCAGTGTTTCAGATTCTGCACGTAGAGGTGCGTGATGCAACGCCGCCAGCTGTTGACCCGTCAGAAGAAATTGACTACGAGGAGCTTGCAGATCAAGAAGTGCCTGCAATTCGAGCAGTAGGCTTTTTGTTTGGCGTGACGGATGCTGGGCACTCGATTGTGGTCAAAGTAACAGGTTTTAAGCCATCATTTTACGTCAAGTTGTCGGATGGCGCAACGGACTATCATGCTGCCGAAGTTGGGCGTCAAGTCGAGTTGGTGTGCCGTCTAAAACCGCGAAGCGTTAAGGCGACGATTGTGACTAAACCTGAAATGTACGGCTGGACATCGGATCCGCTGAATCCTTTAAAGCGCAAACGGTTTTGTTGGGCAAAGCTGGAGTTTGAGACGTGCAAAGCTGCTCGCAACGCCACGTTTAATTTAGAGAAGCATTGCATTGATCCTGGCGATATGGGAGGCTTGCGCAATTTGGATATGGGGTCCCAGCGCGTTGACTTTACGCAGCAGCTCATGGCAGCTTGCGGCGTGCGTGCATCGGGATGGGCGCAGCTAAACACGTTTACGGCTGCTATGCCTACTAGCCGAGTCGCGCCTTTTGTGCAGCGCGAAGTCTACACTGCGATATCTCAAATCTCGCCACGTGACGATTTGACTGCCGTGTCGCGCATTGTGTTTACGTGCACCGACATTGAGACGGATAGCGCTACAGGGGCCATGTCGCATGCCGTGTGCACGCCCAAGTGTCCCAGGGGATGCCAAGGCGACGCTGTGATTTTTATTGGTATTAGCGTGTGGGCATACAATTCCACGTTCAAGCCTTTGGCCCGCTACATGCTGTGTCTAGGCGACGTAGCTCCTGTACCCAACATGATTGTCAAGTGCTACCCGACCGAAATGGATTTGCTGCTTGCCTGGCGCGATCATATTGTAGGCATTGATTCGGATTGGGAAGTATCGTACAACGGCAGCGGGTTTGATTACAAGTACTTGTCTGATCGCTACATGCGGCTAAAAAGAGGTTATACGCGCTTTTTGCATTTGGGCAAGTTAATTGCCGACGAGTGTCCCATTCAAGAAAAGCGGTTGCAGAGCAATGCGTATGGCGACAACACGCTGTCTACATTTCAGATGAAGGGGCGGGTAGTCAGCGACTTGTTTTTGTACTCCAAAGTCAATTTTAAGATGACGAGCTACAAGTTGGATGTCATGGCCAAAGCCTACATTAAAGACACGTCTGGCAAAGTGGTGCTTTCTGTTCCAGGGTGGATTGAAGCGTCTATGGATGCAGTGCGCAAGGCTTTGTTGAGCGTCGTGCCGCCTGATCACGAGGCTGTACTTGCGCTTAACCAGAAGGTTCCAGTTCAAGTATCCGCTGAAAACGACGAGCTGGTTATTCTTGAGGACAGCGACGATGAGGTAGAAGACAAAAAGGAGGATGTGGAGCATCCTTACAATGCCTTGTTGCGCAAGTCTGCGGCCGCGCTTACTGCAGCTCAGAGCACGCCGTTGCTAAAAGAGGCATTTAATCAGGCTTTGACGGCTACAGGCTCGGATAACTACAAAAAGCTGCACGCGATTAATCGGATGAATGCTGCAGCACGATCGGCTATTGCAGAGTATGCTATGGTGGATTGCGATTTGACGCTTCAACTCATGCATGCTATTAGCGCCGTGCCCAACATGGTGCAAATGTCTTGTGTTACGCACACGCTGCTTATGGATATTGCGAATCGCGGACAGCAAATTAAAGTGTACAACCAGCTGTACCGTTTTGGCGCTGATTTTGTCATGAATGCTCCATGCAGCGGTTGGCCTGAAGGTTGCGAGTATGAGGGTGCGCACGTTATTCCGCCAGTTCCTGGATTTTATCAGGATCCCGTTGTTGTGCTCGACTTTGCGTCGCTGTACCCGTCTATCATGCAAGCCAAGAACTTGTGCTTTTCTACTTTGTGCGCAGTGCCTCCGCCTTCCGAGTTGCGCACTGATACGTACGAGATTTCAGGGCGTAACTATACATTTCAAAGACACGAGCGCGGCGTCATGCCCAAGATTTTAGATGGATTGTTGGATGCGCGCAAGGCAACAAAGAATGCGATGAAAGGGCTGTCCAAGTCGTCTTTAGAGTACGCGTTGCTAGATGGCAAGCAGCTGGCTTTGAAAGTATCGGCCAACTCGTGCTATGGCTTTCTTGGCGTGCAGACGAATGGCATGTACGCCTGTGTGCCCGCCGCGGCTGCTGTGACTATGACGGGCCGAGGTATGATTAAGCGCACGCAAGAGTTTGTAATTAGTCAGGGGGCAAGTGTGGTATATGGCGACAGTGTTTCAGGCGATACTGCATTGATTGTTCGGGATTGCGATACGGGCTTAATTAGCACGCGCCGCATAGATGAGTTGGGCGACACGGCTGAGTGGGCTGCATATCACGATACTAAAGAGCAGTATGCTGGCTCTAAGAGTTGGGATGTATGGAGCGACAAGGGCTTTACGCGTATACATAAGATTATTCGACACGTGCATCGCAATCCTCTGCATCGTGTGCTTACACACACCGGAGTGGTAGATTGCACTGCCGACCATTCCCTGTTACGCCCTGATGCATCCGAGGTGCGACCTTGTGACGTAAAGCTTGGCTCGGAGCTCATGCACGCTGCGCTTCCAACCTTGGCCTGTAATGAAAAGTGTGACATTACGCCAGCGCATGCGTTTGGCATGGGCTTATTTGCTGCTGATGGGTGTTGTGGAGAGTACATGTGTCCAAGTGGAGTCAAGCGCACATGGGCAATTAACAATGCGGACATTGAGCTTTTAAAGCGCGTGCAGGCTGGGTTGCCATTTGAGACTAAAATCGATGACACGCTGAAATCTTCTGGGGTCTACAAGCTAGCGGCTCGTGGTGACGTAAAAAGTGTTGTTCAAAAGTATCGCGCGTGGTTTTACAATGGTCACCGCGAAAAACGCATTCCTGAGTGCATTTTAAACGGGCCGCTGGACGTGGCTCAAGCTTTTTTTGACGGATTTTACGCTGGCGATGGTGACCGTGCAGGCAAAGTGCGTCAGCCAAACACGTGGAGAATTTCTCAAAAGGGCAAGGAGGTGTGCACTGGCTTATGGCTTCTTGGCGTTAAACTTGGATTTCAGTTGAGCATCAATTCGCGCGCTGACAAGTTGAACGTGTTTTCATTGACCCTTACGACAAAAAGTTTGTTGCGTAAGAATCCCGTGGGTATCAAGAAATTGTTTATTCACTCTGAGGGCGGCGCGGCAGCTGGTGCTTCCCATCAAGCATGTGCCGAGTATTACAGCAACCCGGGCTTTGTGTACGATTTAGAAACCGACAACCATCACTTTCACGTGGGCCCTGGCTGTATGATAGTGCACAACACGGACTCTATTATGTTTACGCTGCCTGGCGTGCCTCGCGACGAAGTGTTTATTAAAGGACCCGAGTTGGCTAAAGGGGCTAGCGCGTTGTTTGAAAAGCCAATTAAGTTGGAGTTTGAAAAAGTTATGGAGCAGTACATGTTGCTAAAAAAGAAGAATTATGCGGGCATGATGCGCACGTGTATTGAGGACAAGGGCAAGTTGATGGCAAAAGGCATTGCGTCGGAGCGTCGGGACAATTGCGCATTGGTTCGCAACACAATGAAGAAGGTGCTTGGCGCAGTCATGGTGGACCGCGATCCGACTAAAGCGTTTGGCATTGTCAAGTCGGTGCTGGACAACCTTATGCGCAATGCGATTCCTATCGAGGAGCTGGGTATTACCATGTCGCTGAAGCCCGAGGATAGTTATGTGGATCCTAAAGGTCATGCGCAACTGAATGTGGTGAAAAAGATGATTGCGCGTGGAGCTTTTAATGTGCCTAGGCCTGGTGATCGGGTTGAGTACGTCATTGTTGAAAGTCAGGCGGACAAGGTTTCGGATCGTGCTGAAGATCCTGTTTATGTAGTCAAGAACAACGTCAAGTTGGATCGGCTGTATTACTTGAACAACCAGTTGCGTACGCCCATTTTGAAAATTATGGAGGTTTTGCCAGTGCCGTCTGTGAAGAAGCTGTTTGAGGCGGCAGAAGCTGATTTGGGGCGTCAAAGGCTTGGCGTAGGACGCGTGACTGACTTTTTTGTGGCTTCAGCATCTACTACCGACATGCCGTCTCGCAGCTTTACGCTAAAAAGCTTAGCGCCTCAACCTTTGCGTGCTCCTCCGCCCAAAAAGCAAAAGCTTGTGCAAAATAATTTAACTTTTTCTTAGTCAATAGGCCAGTAAGGATCAGACTTGCTTTTAGGAGTTGCATAAACTTCTACAAGTGCGGAAGCGTTAAACGTTTGAGCAACTTTGACTGTGTATGCAGTTTTTGTTGCCAAAAAGTCTTTAGCTTCTTTAGCGTTTTCACGGCTCACGTAAGCCACGTGGACGCCGCTTAGAAAAACCTTGACGGCGTTAGGATCAAAAGCATTGGTAGGATCCGCTTCAAAACTGAGACCTCCCAAATCATCTTCTAGCTGATTAGGAGCTATGGTGCGCCCATTCTTGAAGAAGCCGACAACGGTCCAGATCATTTTTTTTGATTTATTATACTTTTAAATTTTATAAAATATGAAACGCGTGTGTTTGCCGGTTGCCCCTCTTGGCTCAGTGATTAAAGGCAAGTGTTTTTTAGCGTTGTCTAAAGAAGAGTGTGATCAACATGTTGCGGCGTGCACTTTGCAGCCTACTTCTAGCACTGCTGCACTTCCGCCTCCGCTAATTATGGCGCATGTGGAGAATAATGGCGTCTGGGTGCCAAGAATGTATGCCATGTCGCGATTTACCGGGATGAAGGACGAGCGTGGACTTGGAGAAGCGCTGAGCACGCAAGAGACGAATGTAAAGCTGAGCACTACACCGCCTCAAGTTCAGGCTATGGAAGTTGTGTTGGGCGTACTTAACAGTGACAAAGGGGCGGCTCAGCTCAAACTTCCTTGTGGATTTGGCAAGACGGTGTGTGGCATTTGGGCCATTGCGCAGCTTGGACGCAAAGCATTGGTTTTAGTTTCAGACAGAGGCTTGAAACAGCAATGGTTGGATAGGTTTGCTACACACGCACCTCTACTTATAGTGGGCATTGTGCAAGGCAAAAAGGCCGAGTTTGATAGCAGCGACGTGTGCATTGGCATGGTCCAGTCGCTATTTAAGCCAAACAAGTATCCTGCGGCCATGTATGAAGCGTTTGGAACAATTGTGGTGGATGAGCATCATCTTATGGCCGCACGCGAGTTTTCCAAAGTAGTGCCTTTGTTCTCGGCACGCCACATTTTAGCGTTAAGCGCAACTCCAGAGCGTGACGATGGATGCACACCGGCACTCGAGTGGCTATTTGGACCTATTGCATTTGAGTGTAAGCGTGCTTGGGAGCGCGTAGATGTTAAAAGCATTCAGTATACGCGTGGCGATCGATCTGAAATTACGTTTCCGTGGAACCAAGAGCTGAATTACAACGCAATGCTTGAGCGGCTGACTGTGGATGCTACGCGAAATGCCATGATTGTGGATGAAACGATAAAGCGCAAAGAAAATCGACACGTGATTGTGCTTACGGCAAGACGCGAGCACATTGTGTGTCTTCAAGGACTGTTTGCGGCCAAAGGGTTAAGTGTGGGCATATACCACGGCGATTTGAGCGACGACGAGCGTCAAGTGTGTTTGCGGACTAAATACGATGTGTTTATTAGCATTATGCAGATGGGCAAGCAAGCGTTAGACAAGCCCGAACTTTCAATGCTGGTTCTTGCTACTCCTATTGTGAACAAGTACGAACAAGCTGTGGGTCGAATTCTCCGACCTTACCCTGACAAGCCGGTGCCTACAGTGCTGGACATTGTGGATCCGTTTAGCGTGTTTCAAGGCATGGCGCGCAAACGTGCAAAGTATTATGCGTCTGAATCGTACAGGGTGGATTACGTGTCGCGTTGAGTTTATTGCCATTTAGTTTTAGATATAACATAAATGCCGCCTAAGAAGACTTCCACTGGCGGAAAAAAGAAAAAAGTAGAAAGCATTACAGCCGTAGAGTTGGTAGATGAGTCTATTGCCGTAATAGAGCCTCCCATTGAACAAACTCCTACGGTGGTAGAGCCTCCCATTGAACAACCTCCTATTACAGCAGAGCCTATTTCAGAATCGGTAGCTCCGGCTGTGCTACCTCCGTCATTGCCTGAAGTAAAAGAGTTGCAAGCAGACCCTGCCGAGTTGGAGGAAATTGTTGTAGTGGGCGATTTTAAAGAACCGGTTAAGCACGTTGAGCCTGATGATATTCGAGACGCTGCTGGAGATGCGGATGAGGCATTTAATTTTCCACCTCCCGATTCAGAGCCGATTGCGGTAGAGCGTCGTCCAGAGTGGCTCAAGTACGAGCAAGACAACCCGCTTTTTGACCAGCTGCGCGCAAGACGCACCGACATTCAGGAAAACCAGTTTAAACTGTTGGTTCCGTCACACACTTTGCGCGCAATGGAAGACAGCGACGTAGAAGCCGATATTGGAGATATGGTGTAATCTTTATTTAAATGCCGTCAATCTGATAGTCGGCTACAGCGCGCTCACTGCCTGAGACGCCGTCAGTAGCAAAAAAGTCGGCGCCCATAGCTCTAGCGCCTAGGAACGGGTGGCTGCCAACAGAGCACGCCGACGTCTTGCTCGAAATGTTGCCAAAGTGGGTTTCGCAGCCCACGTCGCCCATAGCCGGCGCGCCAAGAAGTCGGGTGCCAAAGGTGCCGTCGTTAGGCACTAGCGACACAAAGGGATCATTGTCCACAAACCGCTCTCTGGACTGTCTAGCTTGCGTGCTGGCGTTAATCAGGTCTAGCGCAGTAGGCGTTTGCACCATGCCGTTAATAGACACCGGTGCGGGGCAGTGGCTGCCAGACGAAGTTTGCGACCAGAAAAGCGACGGGCGGCCACCTTGCACGCTCGCAGTTTGGCACGTAGACTGCGCATTCTCGTACGGATTAAATAAATTGTAATCACCAGCTTGCATTAGCGCGTTCTCTCTTAGATTCGTGCCCGTAAAGCGCATGCGCTCGGCTGCATAGCTTTTGTTGTGCACCATCTCAAGGTCACTCGGCAAAAAAGCGCCCAGCGCGGCTTGCGTGTACGCGCCCTGCTGCCCAGGGGGGATGGGGTGCATTGACGTAAACATTGTTTTATTTAGTGAGCAACACTTTTTTTACAAGCACAAGGCATCCGACTCGCCCTGAGCCGTAGTGAAAAGAAGGGTAAAGGTGTGATCGTGGCCATTAAAGTCAACTGGCGTGCCGTCGCCATACACAAACGACACACGCAGCGTGGTGAGGCGCTCAAAGTCCGTAAACACATAGTTAGTCATGTCTTCGGTAATGCGCACATAGTTTTGCGCATCGTTAAAAATAAACTTGGCCAAAATCGGAAATGAGGTTTCCTTCCACACATGCGTTTGGCGCTTGGAGGGCGGATTGGCGGCTCGAATAATCATTAAAATGTAGCGCGGTGCAAGCAAGTCCATAGTGTAAGGCGCCGTGTACGTCGAGGGAATGTTAAACTCTGCACCTTCTGCAGCTCCTGGATACTGACTGTAAACACCAGTACCTTTGTTGCTAAAGTTAGGAGGAAACGCCGCACCCGCTGCAGCAAATTGACTAACATTTTGAAGCACGGGGTAAGTTTGCCGCGAAAAGCCAAGTTGTCTAGCAGGCGCAGTAGGCACGGAATAATGCATTTGAAACGACGAGCGGCGATTGGCCCACACATTAAACGGACAGGTAATGGATGGCCCGCTAATGGGCAAAGCGCTTGTCACAGCAGATCCGGCGGCTCCGTAACTTAGCGACGCTGTAGGAAACATGGTAGTATACGGCAGTCCAGTGATTCCAAGCACAGTACCAGACACTGTAGATCCATCCCATGGTTTGCCTACAATTACAGTAAAAACATCTCCGGAAGTTACCGATGTCGCACCAGTGCCCGTAACGCCGCTAATAGCACATACTTGCAATACTTCGCCGCCATGATATCCTTGTGGCACGATAGGAATGTAAAGAGATGAGTTGTCTGAAGTTGGAGGAAAAATTGTGCCAGTTAAACTAGTAGTGCTTGGCCCAGTAATTACAAACATAGAGTTGGATAGCAAAGACGGGGTTACGCCGGCATTATACTGCATTTCCCATCCGGAAATTGTAAGAGACCCGTTAGATATCGAAGAGCCTGATAACGAGCTTACTCCAGTAGTGTACCACGACAAGTTGGGCAGCGTGCCAATGCTAAATTTGCGGCTTACGTTATCCGGCACAAACTCATAAGCTTCGCGCGGCCATCTTTGTCCAGTGCCTGAAATGTTGACTGGAGTGGTAATGCCTAAACCAGCGGGCAAGTCTTGTACTACAAGCCCGCTTGGAACATTGGCTACAAAGCGCGTAGACGTGTAACTGGACGAACCTTGGTACGGAATGGTGTTGAAGCCAAGAAGAGGACCCATATCATTAATAGTTGGCGTCGTTCCGCCAGCCATGTACACAAATACAAACGCAATGCCAAACTGCAAACCAAACGTGTGCGTAAACTTAAACTTGCCGCCGCTAATTCTGCTGTTTCCGTAAAACGAAGCGTCCGTAATTTGATCAATTCGTTCTAGATAATCTACAGTGTACACTCCAGTTGTGTTTGTAGTCAACGCAATTTGATCTTGTAAATGTCTTGCTAACTGTGCGCCAGTGTAGCGTCCAGCCACAATAGTAATGGTATATGTAGCACCACCGGGGGCAAACAAATAAAACGAGCGCGTATTAGGATCTTCCGGTGCAAACAAGTGATCCATTTTAAGCGGTGACGCAATTTGAGAAAACACGGCTTGTACGTCAGATGCGCCGTATGTGCCAGCAGGCAAAATAGGAGTTCTAACTTGCCAAATGTTTCCCAAAGCATAATTACTGCCTGTTTTAGTAGTAAGTACGGACGGGTTGATATTTAAAAAGCCATTAAGAGGAGGCAATCCGCCTGCAATATTAATAATTTCAGACGTAACACTGGTAATAAATTGACTGCCAATATTTTCACTAGGCACCGCTTTAAATTGAATTGCATTGCTTGAATCGTTAATGCTTACACGCGGTTGAGTTTGAAAAGATGTAATAGCTGACAACTGAGTATTAAGAATTTGAACAACTTCTGAAAGGCACGGTCGCTGCACATAAACATAAGATGAATACTTAGAACCGTCGGTAAAACGCGGACCGGCTTCTGTAATTGTAATAGAACTTCCCGCGCAAGATTGAAGATTAGTAAGACTTAAATCAAAAGACCTAGGATTTGCAACATAATTTTCGGCAATAGTACCCGTAATACCCTGAACTTTATCAATCAAAGACGGAGGATGAGCTCCGCCTGTAATTTTCCAAGGATACGCGGTGCCTACCATAATTGCATTTAACTGAGCAGGGTAAGAGCTGCTAATTTGCGCCAAGCCGTGAGGGTATTGCGTGGTAATTGTAAGTCCAGTTCCTCCACCTCCGCCAGTGATTGCATATGAAATTACCGGGTTTAGCGTAGGCGGCAAATACGCCGAGCCCGTAATGCTAGAAGTACCAACAGTATTGTTTGTTGTACGGTTCAGTACAGTAGCATTTTCTTGAACAATTAAGAGCCCGCTAATAGGCACGTCTAGCGGCTCTGAGATGGGCATGGTAGACTGCCTTGGCACTGCATCGCGCGAATAGTCGGGTAGCTCAATTGACCCTACCTGCACCGACTTGACTCTTTGTACCACATCGCCCAAATCTACCACGTAATCGTTAATAGGGTCGCCAGGCCGACGCGACCGCGAATCAATAGACACGGCGTAAATGGATTGCGGACGACTAGCATAGTACTGTGACATTTATGTCTAGTCAATGTTTTTTTTACACCATAAGCAACGGGCCCTTCTCTTTCCGAATCATAAACTGGTCGCGCTTGTGCGGCGTGTCGTAGCCTAGGTACTTGATCCACTCCTCTCGAGCACCCAGAGGCTCCACATAGCCTGCATCCATGACCGCAGACCGCTTCATAATGTCGCAATTGTAGTCGCCCTTGACGCCATACAGACCATTGTTGCGAATGAGCTCCGTGGGCGTATGCTCGCCGCACGCAGGCAGATTAGGCACAAACTCGTACGGCGATAGAGGCGGGTTCTTTAGCGACTCGCCCCTATCTTGAGGCACCACTGGTACGTACTGCTGAACTGCCTCCTCGGGCGCCTCAATTACATCTTGCACCGTGGCAAAGCCTTGAGGCGCGCCGCAAAATGCTGCACGCACAGCGCCAGATCGGGTGTGCACCATCTCGCCTCTGTCACTGGCTGGCATTGCAGGCATGTTCTCGCCGCGATCCGCAATAGGAAACAACAACTTATCCTTGGCTACTACGGCAAGAGGAGGGGTGGAAGGAGGGCGTAGTTGAGGCGCATCTTGGCGCTTGGCCGTTGTGGTAACTACTTTTCTCATTGGCGAAGGAGGTTGCATAACACGCATGGGTGGCGGTTGTTGGGGAGCATAGCGTCTACCTGGGGAAGGTTGGGGAGTAGGCGGTGCTGGAGCTGGGCAGGGCGCAACAGGCTCCGGCTCGGGCGTCATGGCAATGATGATGACTAGCGCGCCAACTGAGAGTGCAGATAGGAAAGCTGCACACCCGTTCTTGCGAAAAGTAATGGCCACAAAAGCCATGATGAGCAAAGCTACTGCAGTAGCAAACCAAATTGTGTCAAACACGCGTCGGTTGGACATTTTATTTCAAGGACAAGGTTTTTTATTTGGGCATGGTAGAACCTACCAAACTCATCATGTTGGCAACTAAAGGCTGGGCTTCCGGGGGCGCGTCACGCATGAGCGAGCCTACGTTACCCATGAGCTGTCCAATGACCGCCATGGGACCACCTGGCGTATTCATAAGCTCGTTCCGGTAGGCTTCTAGTGACGCGGGATCCATCGCGCTCATCATGTCCTGCGTAATCTGCTGAAAGTTAATGTCGCCCAACCCTTTCTCGCCACTCTCAATTTGCTGAATAAGGTTGGCAGCCACACTCTCGACGCTCGCCAAAACATTTTTAGGCACTACATTTGTAATAGAGTTTAACGAGGCAAACTTGGCGGCACAATCATTCATGCGCGTCAAGTATGCAAATGTGGCCGCTTTAGTATCCGGATGCAACCCCTCGCTCCACTTTTCTTTAATTTTAAGCTTTAAAAACAAGTCAAGCGGCGCATCCATTACGGAATCTTGCGAGTCTTGGCACGCAACATAGTACGGCTCCATTTCGGTATGCCACTGCGTAATTGCAGCTACAGCCTCCTTATCCCGATTTGGGCCAGGCACCGTTTTTAGTTTAAACACGGCCAGTGCAGTGCGCGAGTAGGGGCACTCGGGAAATACTTCGACAATGGCGCTCATAAACTGACCCGCCAAATCCACAAAATCTTCAAGCAGAGTCTCCATCTGGTCTGCCATGTTGTTTTTTACATCCGCCGCAGCCGCTGCACCTGCCATTTTTGTTTAACGTGAACATTTTTGCAGTGCGCAGTTTAACGCAGGAGTCCGTCTCTAATATTGTCGCGCATAATGCCAGGCGGTCTGACAACCGCAAAGTACTCTAGCGCTTGATTTGCCGTCCAGCCTTTAGAGTGCATGAGCCACTTGCACAGCATATAACCTGTTCGATTAAGACCGTGAGTGCAATGCACAATGACGCCTTTACCTTCTGCGATCGCACTGTCCATTTCTTGGATAAACACAGCCACATCTTGCTCAGAAGGCACTGTGCGTCCTCTTAGCAGCATGTGGGCAAATTCGACGTTTTTGTCGTCAAGAGGTGCATAGTACTTGTCGGTAGCACTCAAGTTTAATACGAGCAATTTTTTAGGAACTGGACTCAACATACTGCGCGCTTTGGCCAGCATGGCGTTCAATGTCCATCCATCCGCCTTGTACTTGTCAGGATCTAAAGGTACGCGACACGCTAACACTTGGTTTGCAATAATGTTTATACGCTCGTCGCCATAACTTTCATCCCACGGCGCTTTAAGTGGCATTTTAGGCAATACACATTTATTTTTAAATTAATTAAACTTAGGGCTTAGTACCATTTAGTTTAACGCAATAATCAATGTTCTCATCCAAACTCTTAATAAACCAGTATAACTTTTTGTTGGTTTTGTCTAGCGCATCAAGCAAACGTTCCGACTTAATGTACTTGTGATCCGTGACTTGGTCGCCTACGCACAACACGCACTTGCGCCCACCCGACTTTTGCATGCACAGCTGGCGCGCATTGGCCTTAAACTTGGAAATGTCGGGCCACGTATCGATGCCATCAGGAAGCATGATCAAATCTTCATACTTGCCAAACCCTAAAATGCTAAGCTGCTCCATCGTTTCTTCCTGATTTTCAGTCGAAAAGCCGCGTGCAGTTACAAAGTATACCGGAATCTTGCGCTGAATGGCCATGTCGTACAAAGGCTTAATGTCCGTGTTAATTCGCGCACCACCCGATTTTTTTAAGCGCTCGTCGTTATATAGCACTGTAGCATCAATATCAAATATAATACACGAGTCTTTAGCCACAACTTTTTGAATATAGTTCATGACTAACGGCTGAATGGCGGCATAAGTGGTAGCAATGCGATGCGGGATTCTGTCTTTTGTGGCAGGAGGCGGGGCTTCGGACAGCACACCCGAGCCTCTTGGTGCAGGAGTCCACCACCCCGGCAAATTACTACTAGCCGGCGCAGCTACGCGTTTAGGAGATGCAACAACCGCGGCGCGCTTAGGAGATCCTAATTTTACCCGCTTTGGTGGAGATGCAGCTCGCCTCTTAGGTGGCGACCTGTTACTCATATTTCTAGTACGCTTTATTTTATCTCGACAATGCCCGCATTCACACTCAAACGCATCTTGATCCCAGTTGCGTACAGCTCTTGAATGACCAGCTTGGTCACGTAGGGCATGTGCGCCACATCCACGTCGTACGAGTTGCACGCACGGCAATAAGGCTCTTTGCCTTTAGCGGTAGCTCCAAATGTCGTGTCGTGCGCGCTTTCGGCAATAAACTCGCACTTTTTGCACACTGGAACCTCAAACGCGTCTTGAAACAGTCGGTCCTGAATAATCGCTGATGCGCCGTGCGCCACCATGGCATCACGCTCCATCTCGCCCACTCGGTGCCCGCCTTCACGCGCCCTGCCTTCTAAAGGCTGTCGAGTCATGTAATTCACTTGGCCCCGAGTGCGCGCATGCAGCTTGTCGCCCACATTGTGTTTGAGCCGCTGGTAAAAGTTAATGCCCAAAAACACTTCAGCATCCAACATCTCGCCCGTCTTGCCACACATCATGCGCGTATGACCGTATCGCTGAAATCCATTAGCATGAAGCGCGTCGCACATGCGGTTCACAGCATCTTTAGCATCTGCCTGAAATGGCGTGGCATCCATAAACGTGCCAAGCAAAGCGCCCAGCATGCCCTGCACGCTTTCCACACAATGCCCAATTGTCATGCGCGACGGAATGGCGTGTGGACTCATGATCAAATCGGGCGAGACGCCGGCCATAGATCCGTATGCCACAAACGGCATGTCTTGCTGCGGAATAATTAAACCAATCGTACCCTTCTGCCCAGCTCGACTTGCCAACTTGTCACCCACCTCAGGAATACGGGTTTCTCTCAGACGTACGCGAGTCATGAGCTGGCCATTGTGATTGGTCAAACTCACGCGGTCTACAATACCTCCAGCTTTAGTATGCGTCGAGTGATCCAGCCTGACCCGAGTATGCGCCGCAGCCGCCAAAATCGACTTGCGCTTAGAACTGTCTTCTACATCCACGCGCGTCAGCGTCTTGCCAATGACCACATCGCCCTTTTCCAGCTTGGCGTCAATCATGGGCAAACCGTCCACATCCAAATGCTCAAAGTTGCCCATTTGCAAGTGCACACAGTTTGAAGCTAATGCAGGATTCTCAAAGTTCTCGCCGTCCACAGGGCTGCACTTGTCCGCATATGTCGAGTAGTACGTGTTGCGAAATAATCCGCGATCCACCGCACCCTGATTCAAAATCACTGAATCCTCTTGATTGTACAACCCAGCTAAAATGGCTACAACCACATTGCAGCCCGCACTGCTTTCATCCACCAACGTTCTCGCAATCGGCTTTTGGCTGTAATAGGGCACGTGCATAGGCACATCGGTACGTTTCAAAAAGTCTAGCGAGGGCACGTCAACAGCTTGTTTGCCCATGTTGCACTGAAACATGTTGCGCGGGCCTTGGTTGCGATCCGAGTTGGGAATCAATGAAGCGCATCGGCCCAGAATGCCCATAGGATGCACATCTACGTGCGTGTAATCAGGACTTGTAGCCACGCGCTCCATGGTGTCGGCAACTAGAAACGACGCTTCTTCCAGCTTGCCCACATACTCAATCACGCCGGCATCAACACACTGCTGAAACGTTTTCAGTTCAGGTAGCAAGTGGAGTCGAGAAAGAACAATTAAAGGCCGAAGTACACATCCTCCATCGCACGTTACAATGACACCTTCGTGCAGCGTAGTCGACACGGACATGTAGCGTGGCAATACGCCATCCCGACGCAACTCGCGCAACTCTGCAGCCACTTGGTCCGCAGGCTTTGTGACTTTACCCACGATGGCGCCATTAACAAGCAAGAAGGGCGGCGAATCGCCAGGCATCCACGGCTGAATTCCCGGTAAATTGAGTAACACGTCGTGGGCAAGCACGTCCTCGGCAAGACCGGTGCGCACGTAAGCAAACATGGCCAAATTGCGCTGCAGACCGCATGTAGCACCTTCAGGAGTTTCGTCTGGACAAAACACGCCATACTGCTCCACATCCAGCTGACGCACTTGAACATATTTGCCTTCTTTGGGCATTGGAGTATTCACCTTTTCCAAAGCAGCAAGCAGCGCGGTCCGGTTCATGCATGTAAGCAACTGCGTAATGCCAGCTTGCGTTCCTCCACCGCTATGATGTCCTGAAAACACGCCCGAGCTAAATGCATACTTGATGTCGGGCGAGATGGACTTGGACGACATGATGGCTCTGACATTCAATACTTTGTTGCCAGAAGACAGCGTGCGCACAATAATTGTGTGCAACGTCTTGACAAAACGTCGTATCAGTTGACGGCACAGCCTGGCAAGCAATGTGCCTACCATAATTACGCGCTTGTTAGACTCGGCGTCGCGATAATCGGCAGGCTCGGCTTTAGTGTAGACTGCAATAATGCGGCGCACAATCAAGCCCAAATACGCCGCTTTCTTCTGCTTAGTTTCGGGCGAGTCGGAGCATCCTAGATGCGGCAACAGCTCGTTGGCAAACAGCCGCTCGGTGTAAAATTCGTGCGGATCCGTGTCAACTCCAGCCGCCTTGACTGCGCCCTCCAAGTTGGATCCGGACGATGTAGCCAGCCACTTGCGCAACTCGTCAATCGTCATGAGCGATGCGGGATGATTAAATGCCATGTTAAGCAAGCGCTGCATGGCTACAGGCACTTCGGTACCTCCTGTAAAAATAAGACGCGTCATGTCTGCCTTAGATTCAATGCCCAGCAGCCGAAAGACTGCAACCATAGGCACATCCATTTTCAAAAAAGGCAGCTCAAAAAACACGTTAAATGCGCTGCCTCCCTTGGGCACAAAAAAGGTCAAAGTCGACGTTGAGCGCAGTTTAGTGTAGTGCACGCTGCGAATCTCGCCGCTGCAGGCGTAGCGACTGTTGTGTTTGCTGGGAAACACAAAAAAGGTATTGGGGCACAAGCCTACTTGCGAAATGACGCATTTTGGATGACCTAGTACAATAAAGTAGCCTGCGCCCGCTGCCGCATCAGGCTCTGCAAAAATGGAACCTAGCATGACGGGCATGTAGGTCAGCAACTGATTTTCGTAGCACGTTCGGCGCTCCTCGTCGCCGCGCTTGAGCACGTGCTGCACTTGGACGTAGACTGGCGCCTCATATGTCAACCCACGCTCTCGGGCCGTATGAGGAGTAACATGGCATGTCGTACCATTTGGATCGCGATGCTCTGGAGCGCCCCACGTGACATTGGACAGCGTCAGTGTGTGCTCGTCGTCGCCTGCTTTGGCAGTAATAGTGCCCAGCTCTTGGACTACGTGAGGTAGCAGTTTAGTGCCAAACTCGTTAAACGACTCGACTTGGCATCGATACGGCCCGCCTCGCGTCTTGTGGTGATCCTTGACCAGCGCCTCCGACATGCCCCGAGGATACATTTTTTGTGACAAATAAAGTATAATTTTTTTTAACAATTTTGAATAATAAAGATGGCAAGCAGTTATAGAAGCAGCGATAGTAGCAGTGGCACTGAAACTGATTATGATACAGAAGAAGTGGAAAGAGACGAGCAATTGTATGAAACAACTTCACTGCGCGGAACTACGGGTTATGCGTTTTGCATAAAATGGTCTGAGCTAGCCGTACGATACGCCGACATTATAGTAAGATGCTGCCCTGAAAATCAAAGCGTGTTTATTGTGCCTACCGGCGAAGGTTATGAACGTGAAAATAGGTTGGTTGAACTAAGAGACACTGCAAAGAAAGGTAAAGGCGTGTTTGCAAAACGCAAATTGACTCCAAAACACTATTTTGTGTATTACGGCAAACAAATACTTCAAATTGAGGGTTTTGACGGCGAGTATGTTATGGAAGTTATGCTAGGTAGATCTAACCACGGTCTTCCACTCCGGCTATTTACGGATGCCCGGCCAGACTTGATTGAAACGTACAACATTCCGCCGCTCATGTTTGCATCTAAAGTCAATGAGCCCAGTCCAGACGAAACGCCCAACTGCGAGTTTCAGCAAATTGTTGATAATGAGAGACGAGGCAAAGAATCCTGGAATCCGTACGATAAACACGTAATTTTACGACCTACGCGAGAAATCATGCCAGGAGAAGAGCTGCTCACATGCTACGGTCCAGCGTACGAAAGAAGTTATGAAGTTGGATGTCCGAAGACTGAGCCAGGCGCTTTTTATTCTGCGGCTTCTGAAATTACAGAAGAAGCGCGTGAAAAAACAAGTAAATTTTTAACTGAATTGCACGCCAAAATTTGTAAGGGTGGTAAGCGCAAAAGATAGTATAATTTTTATAAAATGGAGGCTCACGTATGGCGCCGAATGGCCGAGTTGTGGACCACTGCAGTTCCTCGCAACTATGCGCGCGCATTCAAACCCTTCTTGCTATGCTCCAATCCCAAGTCGCTGGATCGCGCTATGCTTCCCGACCTTAAAAACTATGCAGTAGGCGAAAAGCTGGATGGGGATCGCGTCATGCTTTTGGCCGACACGTTTAACGGCAAACCTTTTGTTATGAGCATTAGTCGAAATGGCGTCATGAAGCAGTTAGATGGCGCTACATGCCATCATCCCTCACTCTTCTCTGGCACACTAATTGACGGCGAGCTGCTGGACACGGAATACGTGGCATTTGACATTGTGGCGCTCAGCGGGTTATCCTTGTGGCAAAACATGCACGACCAGCGCATGCGGGCGTTAAGCACGGCTACACCGTTAATTCGCATCCCCGACATTCCCATTACAGTCAAGTTTTGGCGACCCTTGTCCCAGCTTTCTACTCTAGAAGCCAAAGAAGGTTTGGTGTTTGTGTCGCTTAAAGAGCCCATGCTACCCGGAGCGCATCCAAGTTTGCTCAAGTGGAAGCGTCAGCACACGCTGGACTTTATAATTTCTCCTGATGGCACAGTGCTTGTGCTGGATGCGAAAGGAGGGCTGCAGCCTTTTACGCCTGGCAAGATCCAAGTTGCGCCTGGCAGTGTGTGCGCCGGAGTGGTAGAGTGCGCCATGACCAAAGTGGGCGCGTCGTGGTTAGCCACACCTATGCATCTGCGTCCTGATAAAGCAGGGCCTAATGAGGCAAGAGTAGTGGAACACACGCTGCGCCAAATTGAAGAAAACGTTACTTTGGCTGAACTTTGCGCGTTAGCATCTATTTAATATATCTGTGTCTAAAAGATATATACAATGTCGGCTCCATGGGGGGAAAATTTGCATTACATTTGCACGTGCACAGTGCCGCCGTACAGCATTGCGCCTCCGCGTCACTCTACTCAATACTGCCCAGTGACATGGGACGGCGAAGATTTTTCTCTTATTTACGTGTGGTCCCACGCCGACTTGCCTTTGCCCGCCCACCAAATCATCAACACCGATCAAGACCTAGTCTCGGACGGCGTGCTGCACTTACTCATGCGCTGTCCCGCAGTGTGCATCCAAGCCCATGTGCCTCAAGGCGTCGAATCCGCACCCAAGCATTACCAAATTTTTCTGCGTGCAAATATGGTTCACGAACAGCTTTCTACATTAGGCTACTTTGAAGGCCAGGCGGCACTAATTCGCACTCTAAGTAGTTTAAAAAGCTCGATTACAATTGAGCCGCACCGCGTGCAGCATTGGGCCAAACCGCCAGTAGGCACTTTAATGATAAACTCGCCGGTGCGCAACGAGACGCTTGTGCCGTGGCAGCGCCAGCTACGTCCGCTTCAAATTGCCGCGGTTGAATGGATGCAGAGCTTAGAGCTGTCACACGGCATTCAGCTGCGATTCGATCCGCGCATTCCCATTACCCCCGATGTTGCGGTAGACATGTCTCGCACTATCACCATGTCCACCTCGGGCATTTTGCCTGAAGTTAAAACTACAAAGTGTCGGATTGGCGTCTTGACGGGAGAACGAGGAGTAGGCAAAACAAGCGCGCTGTTGGGCCTAGCTGTATCTTTGGCGTGCAACCCGCCAACAATGGATCCGCTGACTGACGCTTTTGAAAGCGCGTGTTTTACACCTTGTAAAGCCACGCTAATCATTATTCCGCGGCACTTGCTGACTACATGGAAAATGGAGCTTGAATCGTGCTGTCCCAATGCTCGCGTACTGTACTTGTGTAATCACGTAGGTCATGGTAGCAACAGTCCTACGGATTTGGACAGTTTAATGAATGCGCACATTGTAGTCACAACCTCCAAATATCTGCGCCGAAATACTATGCACAATTTTTTACTGCCCTTGCTTCCCGAAAACTCGGCCAACGACGACATTAGCTTTCACGCGCACTTTTACATTAAACACCTTATGGGCATTCGTCCACATCCCGCGTTTATGCAAAACTTGCCTTTGGATTTGTTCAAGTGGAGGCGCATCGTGGTAGATGAGGCATTTGAGTATCCAACTAAAGTTACGTTAAAAGCCGATTTTTATTGGTTTCTAGGCGCAGATGCCGACAAAGTGCACTCGTCTCAGCTTGTTTCAAGCATACAGTGTGCATCGGGCATTGAAAAGAATGACTGGACAGCTAGTGCAATTGCCACGTTTAGCACATATTGCACGTATACTATACGTCGTCAAGACGTTCCTACAGGAGCCGCGGCGCTTATTGACATTACGCGTTTTGTCCAAATGTACCCAATTGAAAACATGCGGTACGAAGCTGCACTAAGTGCCAACTGGCCTCATTATCGGCTCATAAAACTGTGCTGCGGCTTTTCGGCAGACCAGCCCGGCC
>Ga0209668_10000274_pt1 | contig 21050 bp, 19 predicted proteins | sample FrelakmetPLP11PL_FD_187150 | JGI IMG/M metagenome (GOLD analysis project Ga0209668, IMG submission 187150) | Freshwater lake sediment microbial communities from the University of Notre Dame, USA, for methane emissions studies - PLP11 PL (SPAdes)... | ecosystem: Environmental > Aquatic >... | reverse complement strand
TATGCGGCTAGAAATGCTGCTGAAATGCAAAGAAGTATCGTGAAAAAAAAAGCTGCAAGGAGTAGAACTTACTATGGGGCCAATGATAATGTGCCTGTTTTTATGAATGCAGTTTCAAGAGTAGTAGCATTATTAGGTGGTCCGACTATTATTAACCATACTATTATTCACAAATCTTGTGTTTGGGATCCACGCGATGAAGATGCAATGCTGAATGTTGATTTAGTTGTACATCCAGATGAAGTTCACACATTAACGGCTGTATTGCCCAAAGCACAAATGCCAGGTGTCGCGTTAGACGTATTACTTCGTTTAGAGACATCTGGAATGGTTAATGTCACAATATTTCCAGATGCGCTGGTAGAGGTTTAATTCTATTAGTGTCCAAACTTCCATAAAAAAATCATCCAGATTAGTTTGCTTTATCTAAAGTTTAATTATACTAAAGCTCTAAAAAATGGTAGATTTAGATAGATTTACTTTTCTATTATGTTAGCCGAAAACATACAGCCAAAAAAGCCGTCCATTACAAGATTTTGGTGGATAGGCTTGATTATATTTTTAGCGATTGTTATGGTTGTGGCGCTAGTCGTTTTATTTATAATGTCAGGTCAGGGCCCTAATAATCAAAACAAAGATAACTCAAACAATAATTCAAATGATCCGCGTAATAGTGACATAGTAGCCACTTTTACTCCGGACTCCAAAACCGCATTTCAGTATAACCCTCCGACAATTGTAGATAACAGCATTTATGTTGGCACTTCAACAAAGATAGGTCCTGATTCGGATCCAACAACAACAATTGCGGCTTTGCCGGATAGCTTCTTTTACAAACTAGATTTGGACTTGAATATTATATGGCAGCATCCGCTTGGTAAAGCGATGGTGGGTGGCGCAGGCGTGTTGGATAGTGATGGGAATATATATTTTTCGACTTTAGAATATAAACCTGCTCCCGCCGGCAAGACAAATACAAAAGGTTTCCTTACGGATATTTACCTGTATTCAATTAACGGAAATGGGGAGTTCAGATGGAAGTATAAAATATCGACTGCAGAGGAAGAATGGGACCACGGAATGGTAAATCTTGCTATTAGTCCGGATGATACTATTTACGTCGGCGATAGCAAATTTTTTGCATTCAACAAATCCGGAACACTTAAATGGCAATATCCAACGAACGACGACTTTTTCGTTGGTAATCGCAGTGGCCCTAGTATAGATAACAGCGGAAATGTATATTTTGTCTCTCCGGAACCCTCTAAGAGTGAATTTGGGAGTGGACAGTTGAATGTTTACCGTTTTGATTCCGGTTCTTCTACCCCCACATGGATATCTAGACTACCTTCTGTTGCAATAGTTCCACAGGAGGGAGGAGGAACAGAGGTACGTTCAACATATGGCGTACCAGCATTTAATAGTGACTTTACCAGAGTTATAGTGACTGGTGCTAATACTGTTTATACGCTGGATAAAAGTACCGGTAATCTTATATGGTCTTTTAAACCGGATGGTATTGTGGGTTTATTTAAAGCCAGTATAGCAATTGATAAAGATAACAATATCTTTGTTGGTAGCAAGGCTAACGAGGATAGCGTGTTTTATGCGATCAAAGGGGATGGGTCGGGATTATTATGGGAATATGCGACAGGAGCGGATATGTATCCATCACCTTTAATAGGGGATGATAATCGTGTGTATTTCGGATCGGAAAACTCATCAAATGGTCATCTTCATGCTATAGATATTGCAACTGGTCAGTTGGTCTGGAATACCGGTTACGATAAAGGCATTATGGTTGATTTTTCCTTCGGTTCACCTGCGCTTTATAATGGTTACATTTATGCCGGTGCTTTTTCTGTTACCGATGGTGGAGTTTCGGTTGCAGCTTTTTACAAAGTAAAAGTGAATGCAACTAACTATCAGCCTGGGGCGGTTTGGCCAAGATTTCATGGCAGTAATGATAGTAATGGTAGAAAGGGTATTGCATCAATAACCGACACCACTGTGCTTTCAATGATCGCTCCCTATATAAATGAAAGCGATGTATCTTCCGTCAATGAAGCTTATAGTATGGATGCAAATAATCCATATTGGGGTTTTGTCCATCCCGGAGTGGACTTTATGATCACTAAACCGTTTATACCCGTTCAGGCCGCAGTATCTGGTACGATTGTGAATTTTGCTATCGAAAAATCAACTGGCATTATGGGTTGGCATGCAGGATTCTGTATCGAATTTAATCCAACATACTCAATTTGCTACAATTTGGAAAGCTTTGGTAACACGGATGAGGTTGGCCAGCGTGTAACGGATGCCGTCTTTTTTAAAAATGGCGATTATGTTGAACAGGGACAATACATCGCCAATCTGATATATGGAGGCAGTGGGTCACATATTGATTTCGGAATTGGAACCGCAGGAACGCGTATTTGTCCAGAGCCTTTCTTCACCGACGAAGCAAGAGAATCCGTTATGAGGCTGATTCGTATAAAACAGCCAAATTGGCCGATGTGCGATAGCTAAATATTATAAACTACCTTGGAGTAAGATCTGCAACTGGAAATGATACCCTATCACCTTTGGATTGTGGCGGGGGTATGCTGGGTTGAGAATGTCTTATTGTAAGTGCCCGTTGTTTTCTTTGTATCTTTGTTGGTGCTGGTGTAAGAAAGCTAATAATTTTTTTTATTGCGCTAGATCGTGGGCCTGTTGGATTTTTTGGTAAAGGGGTTATGGGTTCTCTATTCATCGTATCAACAATAGTTGAGCCAGTACCTCTTTCTAATTGAACAGCAAGGTTCTTTACAGCACCTATAAAAGTTCCTATTGCAGGTAGGATAAGGAATCCTCCAGCAACCTCAGCGACACCTTTCATTATTCCAAGCCTATTTAATTTCTTATTGATTTGGAACGAAAGATCGTTTATTGCTTGGTACACAAATGGCTTTGTACATTCGTTGGCACTTAACTTACGGATTGACTCATTTAGAGTATTGATAATATCCAAGAATCTATCTCCTTCATCTTGGGAAAGTGCGCCCTTACCGTATTGGAGATATTTAGTTAAATGATCGCTGGCTAAAATATCATATCTAATCACAGTATCGATTGCGTTTCTAAGGGCATCTAATCCGCCAGCCCTAAAACTCCACCTAGATTCGTCTACTGAAAGATTAAATTCCGACCAATAGTTGTCAAAGGTCAGAGTATCTCTAACTAGGCCAGTTTCGGAAAGATGAAATTCGTCTGCTAAATCATATGCCTTCCCCGGATCAAATAGGGTTTGAATATTATGAAATATCCGGGGCAAACTATAACTATCATGGCGTTCGAACGCGCTGCCATCATCAGATCGAACAAGGTTATAACTGTTTGCAACTTCATCTCTTTCTTCAACGGTTGTTAATTGTCTAATGCCCCTATATAGTCTTTTGATGCCGAAAAATTGCTCCGTCGCAATTTGCCCAGGATTATGGGGAAGCTCCCGAGTTGTTTGTTCAAGGCCCTCATACATTGATGTAATGATTATTTGGGCCTATAATATCACATTGCAAGTCAAAAGTCATTTTATTAGAGGCTTAAAGTGATTACGGCCATATGAGTCGTCGCGACAAACACCAATCCAGAAGGGATACCACATAAGATAGGGCTTTAGCGAAAGAAAGGAGATATGATGAGCCGCCGTCAAATTTCGAGTAGCTGTCAATAAGTAATATATAGTTTGGCTAACTTATTTTACAATCAAAAATCATTGGATTTCTTGACTTGTTTTGTGTAAAGCTATAAATTAATTGTGATTTATTATGACGTTAATGAAGCGTAGAATTGCTGTAATCTCAATGTGGATTGGCTTATATGTAGGTTATATCCTTCTTATGTCGCATATTGTTGTGTTGGCAAGTTCTACATCAAATTTCACACAAACTATTACTGCGGGTTCTCTTGCAATAGATATTGTTAATGGAAGCTATGTAACAGTTGCCAGCCCGGCGGTTGCAATGGGTTCAAAAACGTTCAGCTTTGCCTGCCAAACATCGACGGGTACTTTAGGCACAGTCACTCAAATGATTTATGTTTATAATCCTGATGCTGCAGATGCTGGATGGACAGCTTCTTTGGCCGGCTCTGCCACAACTGCACTCTGGGCTAGTGCTGGACCAGATTATGATTTTAATGATCCAACAACTTCCGGATGTACTGATGGTGCAGACGCAGACGCGTTTGGCGGTCAAATGACTGTGGACGCATCAGGTGGTACTTTAGCCAAGGGACAATGTGCGACTTGTGTTACAACAAACGTTACAAAGGGTAGCAGTGGCTCATTTAATGAAGGAACAACCAATTCAATAACAGTATTGGCTGGAGCAGCAGGATCGGATGACATTGGAGATTGGACATTAATAGGGGTTGCAATTTCCCAAAAGATTCCAGCAGAACAAATACCAGCTACAGACTATAATATTAATATGGTTTTATCGATCGTAGCACTATGATTATATTTGACTTGTTTTGTGTAAAGCTATAGATTAATTATAATTTATTATAACATTAATGAAACATAGAATTACTGTCATCTCCATGTTCCTTGGTTTATATGTGGGCTACGTTCTTTTGATGTCGCAAATCGTTGTATTGGCAAGTTCAACATCAAATTTCACGCAAGTTATTGGTACGGGTACTCTGGCAATAGATATTGTTAATGCAAGCTATGTAACGGTTGCAAGTCCAGCAGTTGCAATGAGTGCAAAAACGTTTAATTTTGTCTGCCAAACATCGACAGGTACTTTAGGTACAGCTAGTCAAATGATTTATGTTTTTAATCCCGATGTTGCAGATGCTGGATGGACGGCCTCTTTGGCAGGCTCAGCTACAACAGCCGTTTGGGATAGTGCTGGAACAGATTATGATTTTAACGATCCGACAGGTTCTGGATGTACTGATGGTGTAGATACGGATGTGTTGGGGGGTCAAATGACTGTTGATGCATCAGGAGGTACTTTAGCCGTGGGACAGTGTGCGGCTTGTGTTATAACAAACGTTACAAAGGGTAGCAGTGGCTCATATAATGAAGCAACAACCGATTCAATAACAGTATTGGCTGGAGCAGCAGGATCGGATGATATTGGAGATTGGACATTAATAGGGGTTGCGATTTCCCAAAAGATTCCAACCGAACAACCTCCAGCTGCTGACTATAATATTAATATGGTTTTATCGATCGTGGCGTTATGAGGATATTTAAAATCGGTTCATTTTTCCTGTTTGCTTTTTTTTGGAGTATTTTTTTGAGTTCGCAACTTAGTCCTGTTTATGCAATAGAATACGGTGGAATTGGTGGACGTCCTGCCTATCCTAGAGTTGATGAACCTAGATCTGAATCAATAATCATCCATAATATTTTGGTTGGGGAAGTAATACAGGATGGTATTACTATCATAAATAACACAACCTTTAAGAAAACCTTATTGATATACGCAACCGACGACACGCCTTCAACCGATGGGGGTTATGCCTGTAAACAATTATCAGAGCCAAAAGTAAAGGTCGGGACATGGATTACGTTAGAAAAAAGCGAGGTAACTCTAAATCCAGGTACTTCAGAACTGGTTAAATTTGTAATTAATGTGCCTGCTGTTTTGGATGTTGGAGAACATAACGGGTGCCTAGTTGTGCAAGAAAAACTTGAAGCATCTCAAGCGGCCGGTGTTAATCTATCCCTTAGAACTGCTTTACGAATATTATTAACTGTCCCTGGAGATGTTATAAGACTCCTAGAGCTTACCAGTTTTGAGGTTATCGATAGAAGTGCTACCACCATATTGTTAAAACCGATGGTTACAAATAAAGGCAATATTTCGGTAGATGCAACAATAAATGTGAATGTTACTAATTCTATAACAAGGGAAATTATCACCTATGGTGGTGGGTATTCTGTACTTACGAACAATCCACTTGTTATCAATTTTGAATTCTTTAAACCATTGTTTGGTGGCTTTTTTTATACTCAGGCAATAGTTAGTTATAATAACGGCCAAACCGATAATCAGATCTTTAGTGATATTATTACATTTTTTGTTTGGCCGCAGCTATTAGGTTGGGTGTATATCATATTAATTATTTTGCCTATTGTACTTTTTATAATATTTTTGATATATAAAAAGAAACGTAAAAAAAATCAGAAAGTTGTTCGCAAAAAAAGGCCTCGTTATAAAATTATTAAGTAAATCTGGACATTATTTGATTTTGCCGTAATAATATATTATGGTATCCGATCTGCGACTAAAAAAATTCAAATTTATTTGTACTATTTTCTTTGGTATTTGTGCCCTTTTGGCGTTCGGTTCTGGGCGTGTAGAGGCTGCCACATGCACTTCTACGGCTACCGGAGCCTGGTTCGCGGCCGCAACTTGGACTGGAGGTGGATGCACGGGAGGGGGAGGTATACCTGGGACAGCTGATCTTGTCATTATTAATACTACTGTAACATTTAACACGACTGCTACAGTCACGAACATCACTGTAAATTCAGGTAAAACATTGCGAGAGAATTCAAGCGCTGGGACTTTAACCCTTACAAAAGTAACTGGAACCACATTCCTCAATAGTGGGGGGACTGTTTCCTTGGGGGCATACACGTCTGTAGTCATGAACGGAAATGGAGGGCAAACTGCAACATCTGGCGCTATGACATTGTTTAATTTATCTTTAACACCTACCATAACTGCTAATAGAACCTGGACAATAGGTAGTGGCGGTTTAACAATAAATGGTAATTTTACAATTAATCCGACCGCCGCTAGCGCCTATAACTTAGCTGTAAATATGGCTGGTGCTATTACTGTGGCGAGTACTGGGCTGACAACCATTACTGGGACTACTTCGGGAACAAGTCATCTAAATCCTACAGCTACTGATTATGCTTTTACAACTGGAAGACTTACGATAGGTGCATCAGGGACCTTATATGGGCAAGCTGCAACAATAACAATTACATCTTCTGCTAACACAAACCCCGTTACCAATAATGGAGTGTTTGTTTACGGGACAAGTACATTTGTATATTCTGGTCCATTAAATGCTACCAATGTGGAAGCTGCTAATTTTGATGACTCCGGCGCCGCGGGTGAAAATGCATATTACAATTTAACTGTTGCGCCTTCGGCGGCGGTAATTTTTCGTATTGGAGCAGCAGCTGCGGATTCGCTTTCAATACACGGCTCCTTAGTCATTGGGGATGGTGTATATGCAAGTACAGTTAGAGCATCTAGTTATGATCCATATATATATATCAATGGGGATTTAACAATTAATTCTGGAACTACATTTACTAAAGGTGCTACTGCTGGTTTTATTTTTGAATTAACTACAAGTAGTGCTGTTATTAGAGATCATAACACTACACCACAAGATCTGGGTACCGTTATAATAGGTAATTCATTAGCAAAAACTGTTTCGCTTGGAACTAATGTAAAAATGACGGATGTAGATATATGGACAGGCACGTTTTCGCTAGGGACGTATACCTTAACCTTAACGGGAACAGCTGCTATTGGAAACTTTTCGGGGGGGATTTGTAACGAGGGGGGGAGCGGCACATTCACCGCTGGTACTTCCACTGTTAAATACACTGGCGATGGAACGGTTAATCCAAATAGTTCCTGCGGGGGGGCTCTAACTTTTTATAACGTAGAATTTTCCCCTGTCCTGACATCAAATCGTAGTTATACGTTTCAAACGGGGGCCATAACTATATCAAACAATTTTACCGCTCAACCCACAACTAGTGGTACTTGGGTACTCAGTGTAAATTTGGGTGCGACTACTACCGTGGGGGGGACGACTCTGATTGATAGTGTTGGGACTGCATACTCGAAATTATTCACGCTCGGATATACATTTTCTACTGTAAATCTGACTCTTGGCACTGGGTGTGATTTTACACCAGCTGCTTCTACGATAAATATTTCTGGAAATATAACCAATGGGGGTAATTTTAATTATGGAACTAGCACTATTAATTTAACTGGCGGAGTAGGAACGACACAGATATTAACTCATAACCTTGATTTCTATAATCTTTCTGTTACTGGTGGTGCATCAAGGACGATACGATTTGAAAGCGGACATGGATATGCAGTGTATAATAATCTTACGCTTACTGGTGGATCGTGTGGTACTTATCTTCTGCTAAGAGGCAGTACGACATCGGCATGGACCTTGCAGGATCTTGCTGGAGGAACGACCAGCGTAAGCTATGTGGATGTGTCATATTCAACTGCAACCACTACCGCTATCACCGCATCAACATCTTATGACTCTTTAAATAATACCAATTGGACTATCAATGCTGGCGCCTGTGGGACTCTAACTGTTGATATAGTTGATGGAAGTGGAGTTAGTGTGGGTAGCCCTTCTATTACTATGACGCCAAAGTCGGTAACAATTTTATATGGCACTACAACGGGAACTCTCGGAACATCAACTCAAAAAATTCGAGTAAATAATACAACCAATGCTCCGCGATGGAGTTTAGCAATGGCTGCTACGTCTGGCCCTACCGCTTTCTGGGATGGCACAGCGAGGGACTACGATTTTAATGATACTACGGCAGGTGCTGGTGATGGCGCCGATGCGGATTCGCTTGGGGGTTTAATGACGGTTAATCCTGCTGTTGCGACAGTAACACCACAAGGAGGATGTACATCGACTGGTTTAACATTGGGTTCATCAGCAAGTTTTGATCAAGTAGGAAGTGTTAATAGTATAACGCTGGCATCTACCAGTGCTGCTGCCATGTTTCATTGCTATTGGGATTTTACCGGCATAGGAATCTCACAAACTGTACCAGCATCAATGCCTATCGGCACATACTCAATAAATATGACCTTAACTGTCACTGCCATTTAATTATTAAAATTTGGGTTCAATAATGATGAAATCGATTTCATTAGCGATTTGTTCGCTTGCATTCTTGCTAACATTTTTTGGACGTGTAAGCCTTGCGGAAGTGGTCGTGAATTTTACCCAGGTAATATTACCGCCACCATTACCAAGTGTGACGGTACAGACAGCAAATATTGATGAGAAATCGATTGGGCCGATCTCTAAGGAAAATAACTTTGTGCGGCATAGGAGCAACTTAGCCAATCCCGCAAAAAATCAGATCCATACCACAGAAATACCAAGCGTTATACAGGCTATACCCAATATATTAAATTACCATATTCCGGTAAACAAGTTGCCTGAGAACTTTACGCATATTTTATCGGCAATTATTGACAAACGCATTGGTTCGATAAGTTTAAATGGTATAGGATCTCTAAACCTAATCAATGTTTATACGGATATATTTTAAAAGGTTAACTTATCAAACTATTTCTGTTACTCTATTTTAGAGGGATTAGATTTAATTTATGAAAAATAAAAAGAAGATAATAGTAGCCGCAACAATAATTATTATTATGTTGGTGCTATTAATATATTTGTGGATATGCAATCAGAAGGAAACGAGCAATAACTCAACCGACAATAATCTAACAACAACGCAAGTTCCTCCTGTAGATTATCCAAAATTCACTATTCAGAATAACTCTGCTTTGTTAACCGATGCAGAATTACAACAAGGTTTTGAAAAATACTACCCTTATTACCATTACTTTTTAGGTGCTCCAAATGATTTTGAAAGGGGATTAATATGGGTATGGGATGATTCGTTAAAAACATGGTCCGATATGACGGCGCGGGGTATAGATAATTTTGTATCGGCTACAAATATTGTTTATTTAGGGCCGGTATCGTATTCACGGGATATCACTCAAAAAGAAGAGAAGGAGAGATTGTTATATGGATATATGCACGAAACAGCACATCTGTTTTTCCAATATAAAAAGGAGCCGATCAGTTATAATTTTGGGCAATGGATATGGGAAGGCGAATCATTATTGGCGGAGTCTTTAACTAGACGCGCACTGGGTGATTCTGGTGCTGGTAATAGTATGAATTACGATGTTAATTCTCTATTAGGAACGATGATAAATGGTGTTAAGCAAGATGGGTATAAATTTTATAGATCGATTAGTGACTCTAGCGCTGCTACAACATTAGCTTTGATGACGGATGTCTTGAGTACTGACGGAACATATGACTTCCCATCAAAAGTAAATGTATTAAAAGTTAAAGCGGCAAATGATAAAGGGAGCAAGGAACTGACAAAAGATGAATATAGTGCAGTGATTGATGAGGCTGCAGGTGGAAAAACAATAGACGGTTTATCGGCCTCAAAATGGTTATTTAGCCAACCAGTGTCAAAGATTGATGAACCCCTTGGCAGTTATTTGGGAATAACCCCAAAGCATGTAATAGACAATAATACCCAGCGTATAGGAGTTGCAATATATGGCTTCGAAAGAATTTCGACAACCAATGGAAGACAAACAGATAAATCCGAAATAGGATTCGAAAATATCCCTGTAACGGCGTCACTCTTTGATGCTTCATCAAATTTAATTACAAGTATAGAAAAAACAATAGTATCAAATGGAGTGTTAGAAACAGATTTCGAGCTGAAAAATACCGCACAGCTTCATGTTGGGGTATACAAAATGACCGCAGAAGCTGTTTATAAAAACAAAACATTAACATCAACGTCATTCGCAGTATTTTCAGGAAATGATGCTGGAATTAATGATAATAGTATCTGTTTTATCTTATTGAATTCCGATGGTACAGAAATAAATACGGGCATGAAAGGCAAAATAACTGTACAAGGAGCAAAAGGCGTGAACGCTGATTATTTAGGCGAAGGATTATTGATAGTAACGGCCGACAGGGGGGATAATGTCACTATAAAATATGGAGATAATTCCCTAGTTTACTCTAAACCCAAATCTTCAAGGGCGATACCTATAAAAATTAACTAGATTTGATATAATTCCGAGTATGTATAAGATAACTGCAGAGCAACAACTTAAGGAACTTACAAGCAGACTTACACCAATCGTGAATGTGTGTGTTATTGTCCATCGTAAGAATAAGTTCTTAATTGGCCATAGGAACCCTTCCCATGGGATAGACCCTATTGATGTGTGGCTGTTCCCAGGTGGTCGTATGAAGTTCACCGAAACTCTTCAAGAGGCGGCAGTTCGGAAATTACATGAAGAATTACCAGGAGTTGATGCAACTTTAAAAAAACTTGTGACCATACGTTCTGATTATGGGAGTGATGCAAGAGCAAACGGTATAGCGATTTATTATTTGTTTGATCATAATTCGGGTGAGCCTAAACCAAACGATCAATTAGATGGTTTCCGCTGGGAAACACTGGTAGGTTTGGATAATAATGAAAAATTTTATCCAATGGAGAAGAAAATAGCTTCAGAAATAATTTATGCCCTTAAATTTATCAACACAAATTCTGATGAACTTATAGTCCGAGTGGATGAAAATGATAATATAATCGGTGAGATAGATAAACTTACTGCACATAACGATAGGAATATCTATCATAGGTCAGCACTTATAGTTGTTTATAATTCTAAAGGCAATGTAATACTACATCAAAGGAGTTTTATGAAGAGCTCTGGTGCTGGAAAGTGGGATGTTTTTGGAGGACATAACAATATTGGTTTGACTATTGATCAAACAGCAAAGCTGGAGCTGTTAGAAGAATTAGGAATTGAAACTCAACTCGAATTTAAATTCAAAAAACTTTATAGGAAAGAGAAACAATCAGAATTTATGTATATTTATAAAACAGAATCTGATGGCCCTTATGCATTTGATCGTAATGAGGTTGAACAGGTAAAAGAATTCGAGATCACTAAATTGCTAAATGGCGGATACGATTCGGAGTACGACTTCTTACCTCATGTAAAAGAATTTATAACCAGACTTGAATCAGAGTAGTTTAGTTAGTCAAACGAATAGGTCGTTGTAGATCTTTTGGCTTGCATCAAATCGGCGAATAATAAAAATATTGGACTAGCTCTATTTAATATATTTTCAACCACTCTTGCGGTTCACCGGAAGGACCAAACCTGTCTATGCCAAAGATTGGGCTACGCGTGTCCGTGTATGGGGCCGCCAATGACAATACATCTGCGAGTTAAAATTGTGCCACCCGATTCTGGGATCTTATTTTTCCCATAAATACGGCCATAATATTGCGTCCAATATTCCTGTATGTAGGGTAAACCAAATCATTCCAATTACAGCCGAATAATAAAACACTCCAGTTGGTCTTGGTGTAAGTGTTAATAGTGCAACAACAACCCCAAGTGAAGCAAGTGCAACTACTACCAGAACAACTCTGATCCCAACCCACACCAATGTGCTCGGATTACTCACCATCACGTTTACAAGGGGCATCCATAAGGCCGAAGCAATAAGTATCAATGCAAATAAAACCAAGAATAATTTTTCACCCAACCAGTATGAAGATTTAAATACTTCACCACCAAGATTCAAAATAATATAGCCAAAGAAAATAAAATATCCGATCGCGCATATCAACATCGAAATGGTATATATCGGTCTAATATTCTCCGGAACTCCTCCCCACAGAGCGTCAACACCTTTGCCACCTCTTAGTCCAAAATAATAACTCCCAAGAACCAGAATTCCCCCAATGATATTAATTGCTAGAAATATTTTTTGACTTACATTCATATTATTAATACTAAAAAATTAAGGTCTCAGTGTTCCCGCGAAAACTTGCCATGCAAGGAGTGATTTAGCTACAAGACTTAAAATAATATATACTCGTTCGCCGTATAAATAATCTTTCCATGGCCCAACCTTTTTGTACTGTAAAATCATATTTACGGCAAAACTATTAAAGAATAGAAATATTGAAACATATATCCAATAAACAAAAGTAGGAATATTTCCACCCCCGTATTGGCTAGCACCATAAACGTATATCCCATATACTACCCATGGGACCACTCCAGCTATACATCCTAAAATATAAGTTAACCAGTTTACCTTTGTCTTGCCCTGATTCTCTTTTTCCATAGCTAAACCCAAAAGGTTCATTAATGCATCCAAAGTAAAGATCATTACCAGACTAGACAGATCATAAATTCCGGAAAGAAGACTAATAGCTATCATCATAATACTTGCGCTAAAAGCGTATTCAAACCATCTTACTTTATTGATTCCTAGCAATAAATTCGCTTCATATCTGTTTTTGTAAATTGTTCCAATGAACAAATGTGCGAGGGAGCTTAATAGGAAGAAGGCCACAACGAACCAGGCTAAATTTACTGTAAACAATTCTTGCGTTGCTGGAAAAAGTTTGCGTGTAACTTGATCGAACTGTAAATAATTAAGTGTTATTGGCACAACGCCTTTATCGGGGCTGCTTAGGAAGAAGACTATGCATGCCTGCATAAAATGTAGAAAAGCCATGAACAGATTGAAGCTGTTCAGTCCTTTTAATTGTTCTTTCATAATAGAATAATTAATATATTTAAGTATACACAAAATGGGTTATTAATAAATATGCTGATAGACTTACGGCTTTTGGTGGGAGGCTGGGTCTGGAACCCAAACAAAGTAATTCCAATATAACCCCAATAATTTAAGGAAAATTTAAGAAATCAATGCTAAACTAATTGTATGGAAGATAAATTAGTGGTTTTTAACAATAAAAGTATACGCAGAATTTGGTTTGAAAATGACTGGTGGTTTTCAGTCGTAGATATTATTTTTGTTCTTACAAATAGTAGTGATGCGAAAGATTATTGGTATAGGCTTAAAAATCGGTTAACATCAGAGGAAAAATCTGAGTTATCGACATATTGTCGACAACTGAAATTAGAATCAAAGGATTTGAAGAGATATATAACTGATTGTGCCAAAACAGAAGGCATTTTTCGTATAATACAGTCAATTCCCTCACCAAAGGCAGAACCACTTAAAAGATGGTTGGCAAAAATTGGCAAAGATAGGGTCGACGAGATAGATAATCCTGAATTGGCCCAAGAAAGAATTAAAAATATATACGAGCAAAAAGGATATAGTAAGGATTGGATTGAAAAAAGAATGCGAGGAACGGCCATTAGGCAAGGACTGACTGATGAGTGGGAAAAAAGAGGTTTAAATATACAAAGAGATTTTGCAATATTAACCGCAGAAATTTCTAGAGCAACATTTGGTATGACGCCAAGTGAATACAAAGAATTCAAAAACCTCCCTATCAAATCAAAAGTAAATCTTAGAGATCATATGACAGATTTCGAATTAATATTTACTATGCTCGGAGAAAAGGTTACTACTGAGATTTCAGAAAATGAGAAACCAGATAATATTGTAAAACATAAACAAGTAGCAAAAAGAGGTGGTAAAGTTGCTGGAAATGCTCGACAACAGACAGAGAAAGAAATTGGTAAGTCAGTGATTTCAAAGGAAAATTATCTACCCAAAAAGACCAATAAAAAGCTTAACCCCGTCAATAAAAAACCTTAGAACCTTTGAGGTTTCAATATAGGGTAAATTCGGGGTATTTCTATATTGCAGGCTATATTTTGGTATATATGGTTTTGTCGGACAAACCCGATCAATCGTGTGGGTCGTATTGAAGCGAGTGACCTGAGTCTTGGGAGAACTTACGGCTTTTGGCGGAAGGGCAGGGATTCGAACCCTGGATCCAGTTGCCCGGATACTACTTTTCGAGAGTAGCTCTTTCGACCACTCAGACACCCTTCCATTAATGGCAAGTATATCATGTAGGCGCATCTGTATAAAGGGATTGGACCCATAGTGTTGATTTTTCAATACAGGGTGTGAATAGAATGAAGGTCTATAAATATATTACAGTTATATTATGTATAGGGGCGGATTATCATATAATGGAGAAGTACATCGGCTACACCGCTACCGCAGTAGTATTTAGACTTCCGACCGTACTCCTTTTCTGGGTAACTTTAGCATTTTTGTGGTCTCCTTGCATAAGAATCCAGCTAGAAATCCAAAAAAGATATACAGTAAAAAATAGCCTAGCGAGACAAACACTGCGGTTATGAATGCATTTGCAAGTGTGGCGTTCGTCATAAGCACGTTCATCTGCTCTTCTGGAATCCTACCCGATCTTATAAATATTCCAATTACAAGTCCAACAAAAAACAAGCTGGCCCCTATAAGCGACAAGAACAACGAGTTTTTAATTGATCTACTGCCTTTGCTGACTCCCAAGTATCCACGTAAAAGCGCTATCAGTGGGAAACAGAGAATGGAATAGAAGTGCCCAATACTGCCAAACATTAATCCAACAGATAAATCAATAACAGCGAGTAAAACTAATACGATTTTCATAAAAACATTTTAACTAATAGATTCTAGCCTTATTATTTGCACCAGACAAGAATCGAACTTGTAACCTCCACTTCCGCAAAGTGATGCTCTATCCAGTTGAGCTACTGGTGCACGATAGGATTATAACGTATTTGATTCCCTAGTTGTATCAAACATCACGTTTTTAGCAGGGATATTCTTTTATAAAATAATAAAAAGTATCATCCTCCCTAACAGCAGCCCCATAATGTTTTCTTGCATTGATTAACGACCTTTCGTTGCTCTTTTTTATTTCCGATTCTAGTATTACTGGGCAATGTGTTTCAGTTGCCAATAAATTTAAAGAATCATCAGTTAGCTTATTTAAAGCAACTGCGATACCCATTCCTCGATATTTAGGTGAAAGAATTATACCGCGTCTTATATGAATCCTTTTTCCGTCTCTATCATCCATTATATTTACAGAGAGATTAAATAAACCCACTGGTTCGTCCGTACCGTCTTCTCGGATAAATCCTAAAATTTTTCCAAGTAGTGCAAATTGTCTGAGGTATTGCTCTAGCCTTCCCTTAATGACAAGGCTGGGTTGGGGTTGGCGATTAATGATATGATGTGGGACTAAAAAGCCCCTCTCTACTAATACTCCAGGCGATAGGGGTAGTAAAAATTCTTTGATACCAGGATCATCAAAAAGAAATTCAAATGCCTGGCATTCTTCACCTATTTTATTAAATGCGTCTTGTCGTCTAGCTTGAGATGATAACATATTGTCAGCCGACATACCCTCTGAAGTCCTCAATCTAAGTCGCAGTTCTGATTTTGGTGCAGTAAAAAATCGGTTATCAAGCGTTACGCCTAGAATAAATGCCATATTACCGTTGTGTGTATTAAATGCGTCGGAAGGATCGGGTTCTAAAAAAGATAGTAAGGCATATAGCCGTAAATCTTCTTTGGTTGAAGGTAGTATATCTATTTTATCGGCTGATATCATTAGTAATTATTTTTTCCCTTTTTCTTCTACCACCTTTTCCATGTCCTCAAATTTTATAATGCTCAAAAGTGGGATGTATTTGCCCTCCAAGAAAGACTTTAATACCGATGTTTGATTAGCACTTAAATAATCCACATGCCTTACAAGGTTTCCTACTATTTCCTTTAATTTCCCGTCTCCCGCAAGTATTATCATTCTTTGGTAATATAAATCTGTGGTCTTCTCTTTGTACTCAATGTTTATTAAATACTCGCTCCCTCGCAAAGTGACCCAAAAATATAACATGTTTCTCCATAGATACAAGGTGTCGAACGCACTCAGCCCTTTGTTTGTGATCCTATATGTTGTTTTTTGAGGCGGAATTGTATTTAGAGAGTAAATCACAAGAACAAGCGAAATTATGAGGAAAATAAGAACGAAGTTCATCGTCAATGCCGAGTAAACAATAAAGAGCATTGCGATAACGGCTACAATAACATACCAAGTCCTGCTTTTTGGCGAATATAGTCTTTCTGGCGCATCCCAAGTGTAAAGATTATTTAATGGAGCTTGTTGCTCTAGCATAACCTCCTGTTCTAGTTTGTTTTGCGCAATAATTTGATCAAGTCTGTCAGATTCATAATCAATTGATTTTTCGGGTTTAGCCATAATGGTTTGATAATAGAGTATAAGATCATTTTAGAGAGAATAGGGAAGGAATGCAATTATTCGCTGGCGATTACCAATCCACAGGCAAAAACTAAGGGAACACTCTTGCCATCATTCAATATTCTAGGGATAGAATTAAAAGATCTATGTTCTACAGCAGAAATCTTTAATTGTACAGCGCAGTCTGTCTCGGTTCTAAAATAACTGGTATAATCAACTCCCATGCCAGCTACACTCGTGGGTGACACCGAAATAATTGCATCTGTTCTAGGTGGTAAAGGTCCCCCACAAGGGAAATGCACTCTTACGCCTTCAGGAATTCCATGCTGTTGTATACTTGAGCAACTTAGAAAAACCCTATCACGTGAATCTAAAGGAATTATCAAATTTGCCATACTCATACGTGCTGGGCAATTACTACATTTTGATGGGGGAGAATCAGTTTTAGTGAGTGCCAATACTTGCGGAAATTGGATACTGTCTGGACGATCGATACATGAGGGTAAATATGGCTTTCTCGGAAGAGGTACAATTCTCATAATACGCATAAATTTATGCTATCATTATAATACATCTGTCAATATTAACTATGTCGATTCCGTTATCTGAAAAACTGCGCCCCAAGTCACTTACCGAGTTTATTGGCCAAGATCATTTGGTTGGTAAAAATGGTCCAATATATAAAATGCTAAAGGGGAAGAAAATTATGTCAATGTTGTTATGGGGTCCACCTGGCTCGGGCAAAACAACCCTCGCCCGACTTATTGCCAATTACGTAGATGCCAAGTTCATCAACTTTTCAGCAGTCACCGGCAACAAGGCAGATGTGATGAGGGTAGTGGAGCAGGCAAAAGAGTTCCGCCAATTCTACCAAAAGGATACAATTCTCTTTGTGGACGAGATACACCGTTTTAACAAAGCTCAGCAGGACGCGTTTTTGCCTTTTGTTGAGGATGGTACAATAATTTTGATTGGTGCGACTACTGAAAATCCAAGCTTCCAAATTAACCCGCCGTTAATGTCTAGATGCAAAGTTTTTAAGCTCGAGGAACTCGGTTTCGAAGCCTTGACCCAAATTGCCAATAAAGCGATTTCCGAGTTCACCCTCCATAAATTTGATGCCGAAGCCATCACGTTCTTGATTGCGAATTCAAACGGTGATGCTCGATTCCTTATAAATGCTGTTGAAATGCTTACGTCGATGGGCAAAAAAATCACACTTAAATTAGCAGAAAAAGGCCTGCAAAAGAAAATGGCCTACTATGATGCGGCTGGAGATAATCACTTTGATACAATTTCGGCCTTTATTAAATCGATGCGAGGTGGTGATCCTGATGCAACTCTCCATTACCTTGCCCGAATGATCAAGGCGGGCGAAGATCCCCGCTTTATATCTCGTAGAATGGTGATCTTCGCCTCAGAGGATATCGGTAACATACGTCCTAATGCGTTAGTTTTGGCAATGGCTTGTTTCCAGGCTGTAGAAAAGATCGGTATGCCAGAGTCACAGCTGATTATGGCGCAAACTGCAACTTACCTTGCCACGTGCCCTAAGTCGATCGCATCAACCGAAGGGCTTTTCTCAGCCCTCGCGGATGTTGAAAACATGCCGCTCGGGCCGATCCCACTTCATCTACGCAACGCCCCCACCAAACTGATGAAAGATATGGGTTACGCAAAGGATCATGTGCGCTACCCGTGGAAAGTGGAAAAGGAAACTGGTAAAAAGATAAAGCAAGACTACCTGCCCGAAAATTTAAAAGGCAGGAAATATTATAAAATTTAATAATTTATTACAAGAGAGCGAATCCCCCGCCGAGCAGTATTATAAATACAGCTCGGCGAGGGATGAAGCAATAAATAATGCCTCGGCGAAGCCGAGACGGAGCGTAACAAAATACCCCGTCGGCTTGCCGTGGGGAATTTTACTTTTTAATTTTTTACAGATGCCTAAAACATTCACTTATATTCTGGTTGGGTTCCTTATAGGTCTTGCGTTTATGATTATCTATCAAACACAAATAGCGAAATCATTCGATAAGGACCTATCGTTAATATATGCCAGCTATCCTGAACTTAATACCACAGATAATATACTTACCTACTCGAGAGATTTGATTAACCCGGAGAGGCGTACCTATGCTTTTATAAAAGATGTTTGTAGCGGTATGCACTGTTATACTGCATATTGCATAGATATTGAAAATGGAAAGTTAGGAAATAACCGCGCAACTCTGTCCCAAAGCACGCCGGATAATGAATGGGCAATAGATTTCAAATCTTGCACCGTTTCGGTGTTCAGAGATTATTAAAAAACCAAAACGTCTGACATTGTCATCCCTAATACTATAGTTGGGTGATTATGCTGTCGTAAAAAAATACTTTTCTGGTATAATCAGCGCAAAAATCACTTAATACACAAATGAAAATAGTTATTGATCAGGGACAATGCAGGGCCGCATACGATTCGTTAGAAAAAATCGTTATCCACGACGAAATACTGCGCATCGTTGAACATCATATTGAACCAAGAGATTTCACAATTAGACCACTTTCAGAGCATGGTTTTTCTGAGGATGCCGCCGCGCTTATACCATTTATTGCGACTGGCAACGCTAATTCTATTCCGGCACGTTATTTCTTAACGGTAGATACGGACACAATGGCCTCTACAACTAGAAATCTTGTACTACATGACTCTGAATTAGATGAGGATACGGTTATTAATGGTTTTGGGTGGCAGGAGAATGAGATAACCCAAAATCCACCCTGTATTAAATGTACAATACAAAAACCAAATGGGCGTATTAAATTCACTGATTTTGTAAAGAAGACAATGGGAACAAGTGCGGGGGTTCCGGGTACAACATTGGTAGATCATTTGGGAGAGTTATACCAAGAACCCGCAAACGACCCATTAGGGGGATTTACGCGTGAGGGTGTAATAGAAAAAATTGAAGGTTCGTCTCTTGCCGAATCAATCTTTTCAAGTATAAATCAATTTGTTGCATTTCCTCAATTTTTGGGAGCTTTCGAATATGAAGGTGAAGAAGTATATGGATTTATATATAGGAGACCCAGATTTCGTTCCCCATTCAATATATGTGATCGTGGTAACCACGAAATAATTTCGAACTATATTTCCCAGGAATATTCTTTTATGATGGGATTGTTACAAAAAGGCTTGATACATTATCAGCTCCATGGAGGTAATAAGGGGCTTACAATGAATGGCCGGTTTTATATTGGCGATTTAGAAAGTTTAAAATCCCTAACCGGATATTCGAAGACAGCTTTCATGGCGGCTTTTGGTCAATCTTTAGGGGTTGCAATAGGGGGAGATATAGGACTATTAGGGGAAAAAATGCCAGAGAGAGGCTTATTAAAGGTGGAAACGTTGAAAACAGCTGTATTTGGAAATTTATTAGATATGATACTGGGTGTATTAATTAAAGATGCTACTCAAAGACACAATGCCAAGGTCCATGTAACAAGACAATTACCGGTAGGATTAGAGCGGGCAATACTAACATCCCAAAAGCAAGGTGAAAAACTTATTGCTTCTGATATTAATAGAACAATATTAAATGCTGTAGGTGTTGTAATAGCGGACTACTTTTTTAAAGATAACCCCAATATAGTAGATAGTGTTATTGCTAATGAGGTGTAATGGCCATTTTTGTTACCATTAGTCTTAGTAGGCCCTTAGTGAGGTTTAGTCTGTCAAAAGAAGGTAGATATTCGCCATTATGAGGATCATTTTTATAAAAAGTCTCTAATTCATTTTTCCCCTCTGGAGATGATAGGTATTTATATCTTTCTATAGCCTGTTGCCACGATTCAAGCAATTTAGCAAGTCTTTGTCTTTGATCATCGTCCAATCTAAAAAGTGTTCCCTCGGGTATTACTACGTCAAAGTAATATTTTTTAAATGGTTCATAAATAAATTCCGCTTTTCTAGGCTCACGACCGGTACCCAAGAACTCTTCAATTTTTGTATGTAATTGTTTACCATCAATCAGGCCGTCTGGGTTAGAAATTTCCAGGACAGATTGAATATTTGATAGAGTTCGGGGAATACCTTCATTATCTCTTGGTAAGAACCCACCTC
>Ga0209668_10000273_pt1 | contig 21090 bp, 15 predicted proteins | sample FrelakmetPLP11PL_FD_187150 | JGI IMG/M metagenome (GOLD analysis project Ga0209668, IMG submission 187150) | Freshwater lake sediment microbial communities from the University of Notre Dame, USA, for methane emissions studies - PLP11 PL (SPAdes)... | ecosystem: Environmental > Aquatic >... | reverse complement strand
GCGGCGCTGCAGGGAGAGCTGCGTCGCCTCCCAGACCTGCCCCATGCCGCCCGCGCCGATGCTGCGCTCCAGCCGGAAGTCGCCAAGCACTTCACCTGCCGTAAAGACGCGCGGGAGCGGTCCCGCGGAGGCGGATTCGGCGTTATGAGCTGCCTCGCCGGCGGCGAACAGACTGCGGAAGCCCTGCTCCCTGCGGGCGAGCTGACGCAGCTCGTGCGCCAGTTCAGGGTGGGCCATGCAGAGCTGCTCGAAATCGGCATCACTGGCCTCGCCCCGCTCGCGCTTGGCGGCGAAGTCGAAGTAGAGACGCTCAGCGGGAGACTGGGAATCCGAGGGGGGCGGTTGGGTCATGATCCGGGAGGCGGGGTCAGAACTCTGGGAGGATACGGAATATACCCCCCGATCCTGAGGCCGCAGCGACAATGCGCGGCCCCGAAGCACCTCTCAGGGGGAGTCGGAAGTTCATGCGGTGTCGGGTACGTGAGGCCTCTCCACTCCCCTCACCGCACACCCCGCTGCTCGACCCCAAAAGGGAAAGCCGCGCGAAGTTGGTCTTCGGACCACACTTCCCGCGGCCTTGCCGCAGCTTGCCGTTCGCAGGCAGCGCACCTTTCGGATGCAGGACGCTGAGGACGAACCTCGTGCGTCACGTAGCCGGCACCGTCTTCGGCACCGTCTTCGCTAGCGCTGCTCTTCGACCTTCAGCGCGCGGTAGCCGCCCGCCGCCTTGAAGTACAAGAGCAGCAGCAGATAGATCAGCGCCATCGCCAGCGGAATGAACGAGTCCGCCTTGAGCGTCATGCGATCGCCCTGCTGGTTGGCATCCACCATCGCCTGCTGATCGGGCGTGCGGGCCTCTTTCGCATCCTTGGCGACCTGCAGCTTGGTGCCGTCGATCGCCGTGACCGGCTCGAAGATCAGGAACTGCGAGGGCTTGTCCGCCTTGTTGGCTTCGTAGACCTGCGGTGCGCTCTGGCGCAGCGCTTCGGATGCGTAGCGATCCTTGGCGTAGCCCAGACCCGGGTTGCCGATCAGGCCGGCGGAGAGCATGCCGATGCCGCCGATGATCGACATGGCGACGGCGCCCGAGCGCGGGAAGCGGTCGCCGACCACCGCGAGCATCGTCGGCCAGAAGAATGTCTTGCCGAGGGCATAGATGCCCAGCGCGGCCAGCGCGATGGTGAAGGACTGCATCCCTGAGGCGAGCTGCAGGCCCAGCACGGCCAGCAGCGCCGAGACGAGCAGCAGGGCGACCGGCGAGAGGCCCAGGCGCGTCTCGATGAAGTGCGCGCAGAAGCGCAGGCCGAACATCAGCAGCGAGGTCCAGATGAAGAGGATCTTGCCCTCATCCGGCGTGAAGAGGTTGCCGGTGATGTTCTCGATCCAGCCGTCGGTGCCCAGCTCGACCGCGCCGACGAGGGCGTGGGCCACGAAGAGGGCGAAGAGGACGAAGGACCCGATCGAGAAGCGCGTCAGGATGCCGACGGCGATCAGCAGCAGGCCGCCGACGGCATAACCGATGTTCTCCGCGAGACCTTTGTCGATGCCGAAGTTGGGCAGCGTCGTGCCGAGGAAGAGCATGATCAAACCGCAGACGACGAGACTGCCGAGCAGGCCCACATCCTTGAACATCTCGGCGAAGCTCGCGCCCTTTTCGGCGGCTTCCGAGCGCGGGAAGTGCTGGCCGAGGAACATCAGGGCGTAGGCCGCGGTGGGCACCAGATAGAAGGCCAGCTGGCCCTTCCAGCCGAAGCCCGCCTGCGAGAGCAGATAGGACGCGCCCGCGCCGACGACCATGCCCAGCGGCCAGGATGCGTGCAGGATGTTGAGGTAGTGCGTGCGCTGGTTGGGGAAGACCGTCGCGACCAGCGGATTCGCCACGGCTTCGAGCGTGCCGTTGGCGTAGGCAAAGATGAACATGCCCCAGAAGAGGTAGCCGTAGGCGTTGTCGGGGCTGCTGGCGCCGAAGGTCACGAAGGCCGAGAGGATGTGACCGAGCAGGGCGAGCGCGACGAGCTTGCCGTAGCCGAACTTGTCGACGAGCACGCCCCCGATGATGATGCCGAAGCAGAATCCGGAGAAGCCGGCGCCGCCGATGGCGCCGAGCTGCAGATCAGTGAAGCCGTACTCGGCCTTCCAGGTTCCGAAGATGCCGCCGCGGATGGCGAAACCGACGCCGGCGGCAAGAATCGCCATGAAACCGGCCCAGAGAAGACGCTTGGCATTGGCTGCCTGAGTTTGCGTGCTCATGCGGAAGTTCGAAAAGAGTTGGGGGGACCGAAGCGCGGCCCGGTCGGCACGGGGGTGGCGACTCGGGGCTCCGTGAGCGCGATGCTAACCGCGCGCAGGGGGCAAACGGAATGGCTCCGGCGGCGGAAGCTGCCGCGGAAGCGGCCTATTTCATTGCGGAACGGCGCTCGCGGACCAGTTTCGCCGCAAAAAACTCGCCCGCCTTGTAGGACGAGCGCACCAGCGGGCCGCTGGCGACATAGAGGAAGCCCATTTGCACGCCCAGACGCTGATACTCATCGAAGCGCTCGGGCGTGACATACTCGCGCACCGGAGCGTGCTTGGGCGTCGGCCGCAGGTACTGGCCCAGCGTGAGGAACTCGACGCCGGCATCGCGCAGGCGCTGCATGGACTCGACGATCTCCTCGTGCGCTTCGCCCAGTCCCAGCATCAGCGAGGACTTGGTGAAGACCGATGCGTCGCAGCGCTTGGCTCCGCGCAGGGTCTCGAGCGAGCGCTCGAAGGAACAGCGCGGGTCGCGGATCTTGCGTTGCAGGCGATCGACGACCTCGACATTGTGCGCCAGCACATCGGGGCGGGCGCGCATCAGGGTCTCGAGCTGCACGCCCTGATAGTCGGGGATCAGCGTCTCGATCACGGTGCGCGGGGAGCGCTGGCGAATCGACTCGATGCAGGCGGCGTAGTGCGCGGATCCGCCGTCGGGCAGATCGTCGCGGTCGACGCTGGTGATCACGACATAGGCGAGGTTCATGGCCGCCACCGCCTCCCCCACCTTGCGCGGCTCGTCGACATCGGGGGGCGGAGCCTGCAGCACGGTCTTCACCGCGCAGAATCGGCAGCGACGCGTGCACTCGTCCCCGAGCACCATCAGGGTCATCGTGGCGTGATCGCCCTTCCAGCATTCGCCGATGTTGGGGCAGCGCGCCTCTTCGCAGACGGTGTGCAGATCGAGCCCGCGCGCCAGCTGCTTCAGCTTGGTGTAGCCCTCGCCGCCGGGCAGCGGGACCTTGAGCCACGGGGGCTTGGGCAGGCGCGCCTTGGTCCAGGACACGGGCTTGTCTTCGGGTGATTCCATCTGGGCTGGTGAAAGACGGGCTGGTGAAAGACGGGCTGGTGAAAGACGGACCTCCTGACAGCGGGGGCTGGCGCGGGATCGGTCTTCCGAGCGAAACAGCTTAGCAGGTTTCCCCCATCGGCTGCAGGCACTCGATCCTCAGGGTTTTCTCAGCCCCAGCCGCACCAGCACGGCCGGAGGAAGCTTGAGTTCCTCCGGGCTCACCTTGCCGTTGCCATCGAGATCCCAGCGCTCGAGAAAGCCATCGACGGTGACCCGCACTCCCAGTCCGCCGACGAGATCGACCTGCTGCTGCCATTCGATCGGCAGCAGCAGGCCATCGCCGTTGTTGTCCCAGATCCGCAGCAGATCTTCGCGCTGGCCGAGCTCGCGGCGCGTGATGACGCCGTCACCGTCCGGATCAAACTGCGCCGTGAAGCGCTCGCGCGTGATGTCGAGCGGCAGCGGATGGCGAGCGGACTGTCGCACCGGCCACTCGCGCGGCGGCGGAGCGTTCTGAGTCCGGCGCGCGGCCTTGGAACCGCGCGGCACGTCGAGCTGCACGAAGCCGTCGGCGTTGGAGTCGAGCGCCGTCCAGTCGGCTTCGCGCAGGCTGTACTCCTGAGGCTGGATGCGGCCATCGCGATTGGCATCCGCGTCGGCAAAAGAGCGCTGGGCCTGCGCATCGCGGAAGCGCAGCTCGCGCAGGCTGCCGGGTTGGCGCGAGAGCTCATCCAGCGTGAGCGCGCCGTCGTCATCGAGGTCGAGCGCGGCAAAGCAGACGCGCTGCAGCTCCGTGCGGCTGAGGCGTGCATCCTCATCGGCATCGAAGGCGTGCGGATCCGTCCCGTCGAACAGACGCGCAAGATCGCCGTCGGAAGCCACGCGCTGCTCGCGGGCGGCGATGGTGCTGCTCGCCACGCCTGTGCTGCGCCCCGGTCCGGGGGCGCTTGCGGGTTTGAGGAACTCGGCCAGGGATTGTCGTTGCGCCTCGCCGGACAAGTTGCGCTCCGCAGCCTCGAGGAATCCGGAGTGATCCTTGTCGCGCCGCTGAAACTCGCGCAGTCCGAGCAGCTCGGTGCTGCCGTTGCCCGGCGTCAGGAACAGGTCCTTGGCATCCAGCCGCAGCAGGCGCTCGATCTCGCTGCGGTTGAGCCAGCGCGAGCCCTTGTGACTGACATCCTTGAGGCGCCGTCCGTCCTCATCCAGCATCTTGTCGAGCGGGAAGTTCTCCAGCGCGATCACGAAGGCGTCCGCAATGCCTGCCAATGCGCCGCGCTGCGTCGGCTGGGCGGAGACGGTCGCATCGGCGATGCCCACGCCGTCCAGCCCCGGCACGAGCAGCAGGCGCTGGAGGAAGGGCGTGTTGTAGAAGTTGCCGAGCACGAGCCCCTCGGAGGTATTGCCCGTGCGCACGCGGCCCACGCGGCGCGGCCGGGCCGGTTCCGTGACATCCATCACGCTGAGATAGGAGTCCGAGTTCTGCGCGTTGCGTCGTTCGGAGAGCAGATAGGCGTAGTCGCGCTCCTGTGTGCGCGTGCCTCCCTGCGGCTGCGCGAGGTCGACATGGCTCTGCAGCACGACGGCCCGGTGTTCGACCGCAGGATCTGCCAGCGCAGCGTCCACTCGCGTGGCATCGCGATCCGTTGCCCGGCGCGGCAGCGGGCTGAGCAGCACCGGACGCGTCGGCTCGGTCGCATCGATCGTCACCAGACCGATCTCCTCATCCACGACGGCGATCAGATTGCGCGCGGTGGTGCGCAGATCGGAAGCGCGCTCGGTCTCGCCCTCGCGGGCCGAGCGCGGGCGCGAGTGCTGGAACAGCTGGGCGACGGAAGTGAAGTGCGTGCTGGCATGGAGTTCCTTGGGCAGCGTCAGCACGGCGAGCGGCTCAAGGCTGTGCGGAGCGCCGCGCACATCGAGAATCATCAGTCCGCCGGGACCGTCGGCGACATAGAGCCATGGCCATGACAGCGCGAGAGCGCGCGCGTCCTGCGTCGGAATGCGCGCGCGTTCCTGCAGTCCCTGCTTCTCGTCGTGGTGCAGCACGCGCACTCCGCCCTTGCCGTCGGCGAGGTAGACATGGCTGCCTGCCACCAACAACGCCTGCGGCTCCACTGTGGCGAGGAAGCCCGCGCGCTGCGGCCGGAGCGGATCCTCCACGCGGATGGCATGCACGCCGCGCTGACCTTCCGCAGCGTACAGCATGCGCGCATGCCCCTGCAGCGGATCGCAATCCAGCGCCAGAGCGACGACATCGGGCAGCACGAACTTGTGGAGGGGCTGCGAAGCCGCCAGCTGCTGGCGGTCGAGCGCGACGGTCTCGATCCCGCGTTCATCCGCCACGAAGGCCAGCTGCCGCGCGAGATGAAAGTTCGCGGTCCCCATGCCCCAGGTGCCGCTGTCGCGATGGCAATCGACGCACGAGCGCGCGCTGGAGCGCACCGTATGCATCTGGTGGTGGATCATCGTGAGGCCCGAAAGCCCGGCGGCCGTCACGGGCATGGCCTGATCGAGCACGCGCTCACCCTGCTCGTTGGTGAAGCTGCCCATCGAGGAAAAGCCCGTCAGATAGGGCGCGATGGCCCCGCGCTCGTTCTTGCCGGCGTAGAAGCCCTTCCAGGTGGCGAAAACCTTTTCCTGCGTGGTCACGCGGCCTGGCGTGCGCTCGCCGCTGATGAGATCGAGCTGCGAGAGCGAAGCGTTGCGATCGAAGTGGAAGCCGATGAAGTTCGGATTCCACGACGAGTGGCAGGCGTAGCATTCCAGCTCGGCGTGGGCCCCGGTCATGGCCTTGGCGGCGCGCTCGTTGTACTCAGGCCGGCGGGGGTCGAGCACATGCACCAGCTGCGTGACGGGATGCTCCTTTCCGGTGACCTTGCTCTTGAGCACGACCTGATCGCCCCGCCGGGAAAGGTGCGGGTGCTGCGTGCCGCGCTGCGTGCGCAAGGTGGCGGGGGCCGTGAAGGTGCCGTGGCAGTCGGTGCAGGAAATCTCGACGGCATCCTCCATCGATCCGTGCAGCTGTCCGTCCCCCATCACATCGTTGAGCGTATGGCAGTCGATGCAGTGCATTCCGCCGGCGTGATGCACATCGGGAGGGACCAGCGCGGGATCGTTGAGATAGAACTGGCGGTTCAGGAGTTGCGCGGTCGTGCCCGGGATCTCCGAACCGCCGGGCGCTCCCGGCGGCAGAGCGGAGAGTCCGCGGAAGTTGAGACCGATGGTGGCATCACCGTAATGGCAGGATGTGCAGGTCTGCGTGGTCGGCTTGCCGGTCATCGCATGCCGTTCGGGATGACCGGGCTCATTGCGGACAGCGGAACGATCCGCGCTGGAGGACAGCCCGTCGAGAGCGTACGCCACATGACAAGCGGCACAGCCCTCGCCGCGATAGTCGCCATCGAAACCCACCCGGCCTTCGACGGCGCGACCCTGCGAATACAGGTGGCACTGCATGCATTCCTTGCGCGCGAGATCGGGGAAGTGCGTGGCAAGGTTCAATACATCGCCCTCGCGCACGGCAGGCAGGGCAAGCAGGCGATCCATGGAGGTCTCGCTGCGCTTGGGCGCCGTCGCCTGGACGGGAAATACACTGAATTTCGAGCCCTTTTCCGCGAGGATCCCGGCCTCGTAGAAGCCATCGGAGAGGTGACCTGCCGTGGTGCCGTGCAGGCTGAGCCTGAGATGCTCCACCAGATCCGAGTGGCACGGCCCGCACAACTGCGGCGCCACGCGCAGATCGAAGGGGTTGGCAAAGCGGCGCCAGGCCAGATCCTCATCCTGGCGCGCCACGCGCTCGTCTTCACGGTTGACGCGCGGACGGGTGACATGCGCGCCTTCCTTGGTGCGTGCGCTGCCGTCACCTCCGTGGCAGCCCGTGCACGAGAGGCCGGACTCGGGGTGCATGGGCTCGATGCCGGCATGGCATTCCATGCAGCTGGTGGAATCCTGGGCGGACACCGGCGGCAGCAGGCACAGCAGCAGCAACAGCGCGCGGAGCAGCATCGTCAGGCAAACAGACCCGGCAGGCGCTTGCCGCGTGCGAAGCGCGCCTTGGCACCGAAGAGCTCACAGACCGTCGGCGCCACATCGACGACACCGACCTCTTCCTGAACGACGCTTCCGCGGCGGAAATCCGGTCCCCAGCCCAGGCAGGTCACGAAGCGCAGGTCATCCGAACCGTCGCCGTGATCCAGCCCGCGTCGCGAGTTGAGGTCACTGTCGCGGCCGAACTCCGGCACGATCAGGAAGCTCGTCCGGCCGTTGAGCTGCGGATTCTGTCGCACCGCCTCAAGCAGCTCGCCGATCGCGGCGTCATTGCGGCGCACGACCTCGAGGTATCCGTTGTAGTTGCCGTGCGCGATGTCGGCATCCTGCAGCACCACCGCAGTCAGCCTGGGCCGGAACAGCGTCAGCAGATTGCGCGCCACACGCAGCGCCTTGGCGTCCGAAGCATTCGCACCCGTGAGATCCGAGGTGCCGCGCGTGAGCTCCTCGAGCAGGAAGCGCTCGACCTGTTCGGCGCCTTGAGTCGCGGCATCGCCGGCCAGTCCGCGGCGCACGCGCTGCAGCAGCTCCTTCTCACGCGGGGGCATCTCGCGTGGACGGCCCCAGGTCTCGATCAGCTGCTTGAACTCCCTGTTGAAGATGCCTTCGCCGTCGAGTGTGTTCGCACCGTACTGCGGTCCGTACTCCGGGTGCAGTCCATAGGCGTAGTTGACCTGCTGCGCGCCTCCGGAGGTCGCGATCCAGGCCTCGTTGGGACCCCAGCCCAGGTCCTTGCGCAGGTACTCGAACAGCGTGACATCCTTGCCGCGCACATTCTCGCGGATGCCGCGCTGTTCGGCGTTGCCCGTGAAGATCGAGAGCGCCGCGCCGAAGTGGCCGAGGTTGGCGGTGCGTGCGCGGGGGAACAGCACGCCTTCCTCCGCCATCGAGACCATCACCGGAACATTGGCCGGTGTGCCGAAGGTCTCGCGGGTGCGCACGCCGCCGGCGAAGGCGATCAGCACCAGATGTTCGGTCTTGCGCTTCGCCGCCTTCTGCGCGCCGGGCTTCTGCTGAGCGGACAGGTAGCCACTGAGCGATGCCGCCGCGCCCGCCGCCGCACTCCACTTCAGAAATTCGCGCCGATCGAGCGACATCCGCATCAGCTCCGGTTGTATTCAGGACTGGAGACCAGCGCGTAGAGCAGCGTCTCCAAGCGACCCTCGGGAGCCTCGAGCAGCGCCAGCGCATCGGCCAGTTGCTCCGCTGTGGGAGCGCGCCCGAGCAGACGCAGGTAGCGCTCGCGCACCCAGGCCTCGCGATTCGCGAGCTCCTGCTTCTTCGGCAGCGCGAGCTTGCCGCTGTCGAGCAGCATGCGCGCGCTGAGCGAGCGCAGCGGCGTCGAGTCCGCCAGCGCATCGAGCGCCTCGCGCATCGGCTCTGCCTCCTCAAAGCGCGGCAGGCGTCCGGCGAGATCGACGAACAGCGCGCGCACGAAGGCCCGGTTCTCAAGCGTTTCGCCGCGCGCCACGCGTGCATCGAAGGCCGGGCTCGTGCACCACTCGCGCAGCAGCTCCCCGTAGGCAAGCGGCTCCTTTTCAAGGCGCGCGATCCAGACGGGGAGCGCGGCGGCATCGGGCTTCACGTGCAGCAAGCGCTCGTATTCACGCCGCAGGAAGTGCTGCACGGAGGAGCGGCTCATCACGGCATTGCGCACGACATCGGCCTGACTGGCGCCCTGCGTTCCGAGGAACACGCCGCTCGCGCCATCGTAGACGCGCTTGCCGATCTCCAGCTCGCGCTGGCTGCGCGTGATGTCGAGGCCCGCGATCTGCTCGAGCACCACGGTTACAAAGGTGTCGGCACCCGGATTGCGCAGGTCGAAGCTGGATGAGAGCGCGATGCGGTGCAGCGCCTCGCGCACACTGCAGCGCTGCGCCGCGAGATCCGCCGGAATCGCGATCTGGCGATCCTGCGCGGGGCGGAAGTTGTTGATCAGCAGGAAGTAATAGAGCTGCTCCTCGTACCAGTGCTCCCAGAAGGCCTTGGAGCCGATCGTCGCGGCGAGGAACTCGGAGCGCGCACGGCCCAGCCAGCGCTCCCACTCCTCGGGCAGCGGGGGCCGGCCCAGCAGCTCCAGGCACAGCACGCGCAGCGTGCGGCCATCCAGCGCGGCGGATGCACCGCCCGCGAGCTCCTGCGCGGAGTAGCCGGTGCCAGCGCCCAGAAAGACGCCGAAGAACAGGCCGAGCACCGGAATGCGATCCTTCATGGCAGACCTGCAGTCTAGCAGGTCTGCCATGCGGGGTTGCGCTCAGTTGTTGAGGTAGGGATCCATCACCTTGCGCAGGTCCGGCGTGCGCAGCTTGGTGATGGCCCGCATCTGGATCTGCCGCACGCGCTCGAGGCTGACACCGAGGTGATCGGCAACCTCCGAGAGCGTGTGTTCGCGCTCGCCCGCCAGACCGAAGCGCAGCTCGATCACGTTGCGCTCGCGGTCGGAGAGCCGATCGAGCGCCTGACCCAGCCCCCCGCTCAGCGAGACATCCTCAAGATCGGTCGAATAGGGACCCTGCTCCTGCGTCTGCAGCAGCTCGCGCAGTCCGCTGGCCTCATCCTCCCCCGCCAGCGGAGCATCGATGGAGCGCGTGCTGCGCATCGCATCGAGGGCGGAGACGACGAGGTTCTCGCCCAGCCCGCTGACCTCGGCGATCTCCGCGGGGCTGGCATCGGGGTCACCGAGCCGGACGATGGCCTGCTGCACGTGGCGCATGGCCTTCTGCAGGTAGACCGGCACGCGCACGGTGTTGGTGAAGTTGTAGATGTAGGCGCGGAAGGCCTGGTTGAGCCAGTGAACCGCGTAGGTGCGGAACAGAAGTCCGCGCTTCCAGTCGAAGCCGTCCACGGCGCGATACAGCGCCGCCGCTCCTTCCTGGATCAGGTCCGCGCGTCCGGCCGTGGTGTGCGCGTAGCGCTCCACGTTGATCAGCACGAGGTAGAGATTGCGCTCGACCAGCTCGGTGCGCAGCGCGTGCCATTCCGTCCAGCGACGGCAGACGCGCGGGAAATGCTTGCAGTCGCTCTTCGAGCGGCCGTGCACGCCAGGCAGGCTCGCGGCCTGTTCGTGGCTGCCGCCATCGAGATCCTCCAGCTTGAGTCCCGCTTCCTTGAGAGCGAGTTCCAGACGCAGGCGCGCGAACTCGATGCGGCGCGCCAGCCGCGCTTCCTCCTCGCGGTCCATGATCGTGAAGCTGTCGATCTCCGCACGCAGCTGCTGCTCCAGCGTGTGGCGGGCCGTGACGCTCACCGCCGGCTTGCGCCAGCTCTGCGGATCGCGGATCTCGAGGTTCCAGCCGTGGGTGTCGAACTTGCGGGCGAGCAGGCGGGCCTTCTTCGCGAAGGACTCCGGCTGGCCGGCGAGCGGGTCGAGCTGGGCATCGAGCTGTGCTTGGGAGATGGTCTTGTGGGTCATGGCGCTCCTCCTCTTCAGGGGTGTGGGACAGGCCAGTCCATGCAAAGCCCGCTCCACACCTATGCCGTACGCACAGAATCCCCTTTCGAAAGTGAAAATCCTGTACTTACGACGCTCTTCGCAGCACCCCCACCAAAGCCGCAGCCGGTCGGGAGAGAGCTTCTCTCCAGACCGGCTGCCGATGCTGTAAGTTCCTACAAAATCAGGACTTGGCGTAGGTCTGCGCCGGCGCAGTCGAGTAGGAAACCTGCGTCTCGTGCGGGATGTACTGCTGGAGGTGCTCCAGCTCGGCCACCTCGCGGACCATCGCCCGGGCGATGACCATGCGCTGGATCTGGTTGGTGCCCTCGTAGATCTGCAGGATCTTGGCGTCCCGGAAGCACTTGGCGATGGGGTAGTCCTCCATAAAACCATAGCCACCAAAGACTTGCACGGCGTCCGTGGCGACCTCCATGGCCACATCGGTCGCGAAGCACTTGGCCATGGCTGCCATCTTGCTCGTCGAGGCACTGCCATTTTCAGCTGCCACTGCGGCAGCGTAGACCAGCCAGCGGGCCGCTTCGGTCTTCATGGCCATGTCCGCCAGCATCTTCTGCACCATCTGGTGGTTGGAGATCGGCACGCCGAACTGTTGGCGGCGGTTGGCGTAGACATTGGCGAGGTCGACGGCACCCTGAGCCGCGCCGACGGCCTGCGCTGCCACACCCGGACGGGCGAGGTCGAGCGTCATCATGGCGTGCTTGAAGCCCATGCCCGGGCGCTCGCCGATCAGGTTGGCCTTGGGAACGCGCACCTTGTCGAAGTGGGTCTCGACGACGGGCACCGTGCGGATGCCCATCTTGTTCTCAATCTTCTTGATCGAGAAGCCGGGCGTGCCCTTCTCCACCACGATGGCGCTGATGCGGCGCGACTTGGAGGTCGGGTCCGTGACGCAGAACACGGAGTAGATGTCCGCGACGCCGCCGTTGGTGGTCCACTTCTTCTCGCCGGAGATGATGTAGTGATCACCGTCCTCGACCGCCGTCACGGAGAGGCCGCTGGCATCGGAGCCGGCGAACTTCTCGGACAGGCAGAAGGCGACCATCTTTTCGCCGCGGGCGATCTGCGGCAGCCAGCGCTGCTTCTGCTCTTCGGTGCCGCCGACGATGATCGGGAAGGAACCCAGCGCGTTGACCGCGAAGGCCACGCCGAAGCCGGAGTCGGCCTTCGCCAGTTCTTCGGTGACGCGAGCGAGCGCGAGGATGCCGGCACCGTGACCGCCGTATTCCTTGCCGATGAAGGTCTTGAAAAGACCGGCCTGACCGCAGGCCCGCGCTGCTTCCCAGTTGTACTCCTGCAGCTTGTCGAACTTCGCGGCGTTGGGGCGAACGTGGGTCTCGGCGATCTCGCGCGCCTTGGCGGCGAGTTCCTGGCACAGCGGGCTGAACTGGATGTCGTGCGGCATGGAGGGGTGCGGAGGGGTCTGGCGCGACTCGGTTGTCGGGTCGCTGACCCGGCAGTATAGCGAGCCGCCGCCCGGTTTTTACCTGCGACGGGCGCTGACCAGCTGACGGGGAGCCGTGGACGAGAAAGTCGCTCCGGAGAAATCCCCGTAACGCCGGATCGACCCGAAGCCGGCCGCATCGAGCAGGGCATCGAGCTCCTCGGGCTCGTACATGCGCACCGCCTCGCGCCAGCGCACCGGGCCGCCCGGCAGGCGGTGCTCGACCTCCTTGAAGACCCGCCGGCCATCGGGGGACAGCGAGCGCTGCTCGATCAGGAGCCCGCCCGCCCGCAGGGCCTCGGAACGGGGCACAAGGCCCGAGCGGATGCGGGAGGGATTCATCAGATCGAGCACCAGCTCGCCGCCCGGCCGCAGAACGCGCGCCATCTCCCCCAGCACCGCCCGATCACCGCCGTCGTCGAAGTATCCGAACGAGGAGAACAGGTTGAGCAGCGTGCCAAAGCGCTCGTTCTGAAGCGGCAGGGCGCGCGCATCCGCACGCACCAGACACTCGCGCACCGGCGCCAGCTCGGTCTCGGTCTGGGCGTGACGCAGCAGATCCTCGGACAGATCGAGCCCCAGCACCGTGAAGCCGCGCTCCTTCAGCGCCAGCGTGTGGCGGCCGAAGCCGCAGCACAGATCCAGCACGGGCTGCGCCGGGGAGGGCTGCAGGCCGAGCAACTCGCACAGCCCGGCGATCTCGGCCCGAGCACTCGCCAGATCCCGGTGCCGGTACAGCTCCAGATACCCGGCCCGAAAACCGCTGACGAACCAGGGCTCGTCGGAGCTCATCGGCGCGCTCAGCGCGTCCTTTCGCTCAGCGCGCCGGGCACGCTCAGCACCAGATTGCGCTCCCCGGGCAGCACCGCAGCGCGCGCGCGGCGCGCTCCCGCCGGCGGTTGCGCAAGACCCAGCGGATCGTAGATCGCTTCCAGCTCGAAGGGGCCTTCGGCCTCCGCGGGTGCCTGACGCTCGCGGTCGGCCTCGGTCAGGGCGAAGTAGCGAGCGCAGCTGCGACCCTGATCATGCCAGTCGGGATCGTCGAGCTCGTAGCGTCGGAGGTAGAGCGGCGCGCCGCCGGCGGCGTGGACGATCAGCGTGACGGCGCCGCCTTCGCAGGGTGCATCGATCGTCACCAGCCCCGTGAAGGCACCGGAGAGCGGGACCGGCTCGGGCTGGCCGCGCGTCAGCACCTGCGCATCCGGCGCAGGCGCATCTTCCGTGCATCCGGACACGAGCAGTCCGGCGAACAGCAGCGCGATTCGTAGCGGTGACTTGGACATCCTTCCCGGGTGCCCCATTGTATACGCTCGAAGCCCCCGGAATGCAGGAGCCGCCGACACTACTCGACCGCCATGCCAAGGAAGCCCGCGAACTGCGTGAGCTGGCTCCATGGGCGAGCTTCAGCTCGCAGAGCCTCGGCCGGCGCCATCTCGAGGACGAGGACGAGCTGCGCACGGCCTTCGAGCGCGACCGCGACCGCGTGATCCACTCCACGGCCTTCCGCCGGCTGATGTACAAGACGCAGGTCTTCGTCAACCGCGAAGGCGACACCTACCGCACGCGCCTCTCCCACAGCCTCGAGGTCGCGCAGGTTGCGCGCAGCATCGGCAACGCCCTGCGCCTCAACGAGAACCTGTGCGAGGTGCTCGCGCTCTCGCACGACATCGGGCATCCGCCCTTCGGGCACCGCGGCGAAGTGGCGCTGGATGAGATCCTGCGCGAGCACGGCGGCTTCCGGCACAACGCGCAGGTGCTGCGCGTCGTCGACGTGCTCGAGCGGCGCAGCCCCGAGCATCCCGGACTCAACCTGACGCGCGAGGTGCGCGAATCGCTGCTGAAGCACGAAACCGGCGAGCACTGGCCCGAGGAATTCGGCGCACGGCCGCGGCACCCCTGTCTCGAAGCGCAGGTGGTCGATCTGGCGGACAGCACCGCCTACAACATGCACGACATCGAGGACGGCCTGCGCGCGGGCATGTTCCAGGAGCTCGACATCGAGGACGGCTCCGAGCTGTGGCGCCTCGCGCGGGCCGCCGTCGAGGCGCGGCATCCGGGCTTCCTCGGCAGCACCACCGACGCCCGCCTGCGCGTGAAGCGCATCGCGAACCAGCTGATCAAGACCTGCATCAACGACCTGATCCACGCCTCGCAAGCCCGCATTCTCGCCGCGGGCGTCGCCGACGTGCGCGAAGTGCGCTCGCATCCGCGCATGCTGATCGCTCACGGCCCCGAGCTCTCCGGCAAGGTCCAGGAGCTGCAGGCCTTCCTGTACAAGCGCTTCTACCGCCACCCGCACCTGATGGAGTTCTCGCAGCACGCGCGACGCGTGCTCTCGGGCCTGTTCCGGTACTACTGCGCCGCGCCCGCACAGATGGCGCCTTGGTATCAGGACTGGACGCGCGAGGTCGGCCTCGAGCGGGCGGTCGGCGACTATCTCGCGGGCATGACCGACCGCTTCGCGGAGCAGGAGCACGCCCGGCTGTGCCGATGAGCGCCCTGCATTTCCGCGACCCGGCGCTGCTGGAGCTCGCGCGCACGCACGCTTCGACCAACTCCGAGCGCAACAACGAGCGGCTGGAGCTGCTCGGCGATGCCGCGCTGGCGCTGATCGTCGTGCAGCAGCTTTACGAGCGCTGCCCAGGACTCGACGAGGGCGAGCTCAGCGAGCGCAAGGCGCGGCTGGTGTCGCGCATCACGCTGGCTCGCGCGGCGCGGATGGCGGGACTGGAAGAGCATGCGCAGCTGGGCAACGGCATGCAGCGCCACGCGCTGCCGGTCTCGGTTCAGGCCAACCTCTACGAAGCCCTGCTGGGAGCGCTGCTGCTCGATCAGGGCTTCGAAGCGGCGCGCGCCTTCGTGCTCGAGACGCTGGCCGAGGACCTGGAGCTGGAACAGGGCGCCGGAGCGGAGTCGCACCCCAAGCAGACGCTGCAGCAGTGGGCGCAGGCGCGCGCCCTAGGCCTGCCGCAGTACGCGCTGCTCGAGGAGCGCGGAGCCGCGCACGCCAAGGCCTTCCGGGTCTGCGCGCGCATTCAGGGCGAGGAATTTCCGGCGGGCTGGGGCCGCACGCTGCGCGAGGCGGAGAGCCGCGCGGCCCACGAAGCGCTGCTGGTGCTGCGCGCGCGGGGTCTGCTGCCGTGAGCTGGATCACAGACGAGGAGCTCGATGCCTCGCCCCAGTTCGCCGGCACGCTGCAGGCCCTGCATGCGCGGCGCGAACTGTGCGTCGGCGGATTGTGGGGCTCCTCGCAGGCGCTCGTGCTGGCATGGATCTGTCGGCGCAGCGCGGGCCCGCTGCTGGCCGTGCTGGCGACCGATGCCGAGGCGCGCTCCTTCCGCGATGATCTGGAGATCTTCGGCGTCGAGGCGGCCCTGTTCCCCTCGCGCGAAGGCAAGGAACAGTCCGGGGCGGCGGATGCGGATCTGGTGCGCGAACGACTCGCAGTGGTGCAGCGCCTCGGCGGGCCGCCGCAGCAGCGTCCGCGCGTGCTCGTGGCTTCGACGCTGGCTCTGCTGCAGCCGGTGCCCGCCAGCGCCGATCTGGAACGCGACACGCTGGAACTGCGGCGCGGGCAGCGCGCGGATCCCGAGGCACTGGTGGAGCGCCTGGTCGCCGCAGGATTCACGCGCGCGCCGCTGGCCGAAAAGCCCGGTGAAATCAGCCTGCGCGGCGAAATCCTCGACATCTACCCCTTCGCCGCCGAGGAACCGGTACGCATCGAGTACTTCGGCGAGGAGATCGAATCCCTGCGCAGCTTTGATCCGCTGGACCAGCGCAGCACGCAGACGCACGAAAGCCTGCGTCTCTTGCTCTCGATCGATTCGGGCGGCATCGAAGACGGATCCGGACTGCTGCTGCCGGCGCTGCTTTCGCCCACGCTGACATGGGCGCGCATCGAGCCGCTGCGTGTCGAGGAGCGCGAAGCGAGCCTCAAGATCCAGTCGCCGAGCCATGCCCGCGCGCTGCTGCAGCTGCACGCGGCGCGTGCACAGCGGCGCCGGCTGGATCTGATGAGCCTCCCCTCGCGCGTGATCGATTTCGACGCGCGCTCCGTGCAGGCGCTCGCCGTGGGCCTGCGCGAGGCCCCTGCGGCGCTTGCCGCCGCGGCAGCCGAAGGCCAGCGCGTCACGGTGCTGTGCGCCACGGAGGCGGAAGCGCACCGCTTTGAAGCCAATCTGCGCGAGCACTGCACCGATTCCGCGCTGCTCGAGCGCATCGAGGCGCGCGTCGGCATGCTTGCGCGCGGCTTCCGGCTGCCCGCCATCTCCCGCGTGCTGGTCAACCACCGCGAACTGGCCGGCATGCTGGCACGTCGCGCGCAGAAGCAGCACGCGCACCACAAGGTGCGCGCGATCCAGAGCTTCTTCGAGCTGAAGCCCGGAGACCTGGTGGTCCACGCGGTGCACGGCGTCGCACGCTTCGCCGGGCTGCAGCAGCTGGAGCGCTCCGGCGGCGAGGAAGAGCACATGAAGCTCATCTTCGCCGAGGATGTGCACCTGTTCGTGCCGATCGCACGGCTTGATCTCGTGCAGCGCTACGTCGGCACGGGCAGCACCAAGCCGCCGCTCGACAAGATCGGCGGACAGGCCTTCCGCAAGCGCAAGGAGAAGGTCGAGCGCGCGCTGTTCGATCTCGCCACCGAGCTGCTCGAGGTGCAGGCCCGGCGCGCGCTGGTCAAGCGCGCGGCCTGGAAGGAGGACGACGAGAGCGTGCGCGAGATGATCGGGGCCTTCCCCTACACCGACACCGTCGATCAGGCATCCGTCGATCGCGAAATACGCGCCGACTTCAGCAGCGAGCGGCCGATGGACCGCCTGCTGTGCGGCGATGTCGGCTTCGGCAAGACCGAGCTCGCCATCCGCGCGGCCTTCCGCGTGGTCAACTCCGGCGGGCAGGTGGCGGTGCTGGTGCCGACCACCGTGCTCGCCGAGCAGCACTACAAGACCTTCAGCGAGCGCATGACCGAGTTCGGCGTCGAGCTTGCGGAACTTTCGCGGTACACCGGCCCGAAGGAGGAGCGCAAGCTGATCGAACGCATTGAGAAGGGTGAGATCGATGTGGTGGTCGGCACGCATCGCATCCTCTCGGCGGATGTGCGCTTTGCGCGTCTGGGCCTGGTGATCGTCGACGAAGAGCAGCGCTTCGGCGTCACGCACAAGGAGCACTTCAAGAAGCTGCGCTCGCAGATCGACGTACTCACGCTCACTGCGACCCCGATCCCGCGCACGCTGCACATGTCGCTCTCCGGCGTGCGCGACATCTCCGCACTCACCGTGCCCCCGGATGGCCGTCAGGAGATCGACACCCGTCTGGGATACCGCGAGGACGAGGCTGCGCTGCGGGAGATGCTGTTGCACGAGAAGAATCGCGGCGGACAGGTCTTCTTCCTCCACAACCGCGTCGAATCGATCACCCAGCGCGCGCTGGGCCTGATGCAGCTCGTGCCGGAGTGCAGCTTCGCGATCGGACACGGACAGATGAGCGCCCGCGAGCTCAAGAGCGTGATGGAGAGCTTCACGCGCGGCGATGTCGATGTGCTGGTGTCGACGACGATCATCGAGAGCGGCATCGACATCCCCAGCGCGGGCACGATCATCATCGACAACGCGGATCACTTCGGCCTCGCGGAGCTGCACCAGCTGCGCGGCCGCGTCGGACGCGGCACCAACAAGGCCTTCTGCCACCTGCTGGTTGAGAAGTTCAAGCCGCTCTCCACCGAGGCGCGCGAACGTCTCAAGGCGCTGGAGGAGATGAATCAGCTGGGCGCGGGCTTTCAGATCTCCATGAAGGATCTGGAGATCCGCGGCGCGGGCAACATCCTCGGCCCGCAGCAGTCCGGACACATCGGCGCCGTGGGCTACGACATGTACTGCCGACTCCTGAAGCAGTGCGTGGATCACCTGCAGTCGGGTCTTGAGGCGAGCGCGGGCCTTTCCGCTTCGCCCGAAGAGGGCGGCGTGGATCTGGAGCTGGGTCTGCGCGCGTTCCTGCCGACCGAATGGCTCAGCGACGCGCGCGCGCGCATTGAGCTTCTGCGGCAGCTCTCGCTGATCGACAGCAAGGAAGACGAGCAGCGCGCGCAGGACATGCTGCGCGACCGCTTCGGCAAGCTCCCGGCCGAGGCGCGCAACCTGCTGCGCATGTTCCGGCTCAAGGCCGATCTCGAGCGACTCGGCGTGACCCGCCTGTCCTTCCGCAAGGACGCCTACGTGATGGAGTACCGCGACCGCGTCGCCCTGGAACAGGGCCTGCTGCTGCGCGGCGCCGAATTCCGGCCCCTGCGCGCCGGAATCGGGCATCTGATGATCCCCGCGCGACACCAGAACCCCGAGGCGGCCCTGACCTGGTTCGAGTCGCTCTTGCGCGAGCGCCACGCGCAGCAGAAGATCAGCGCCCCGCGATGAAGTTCCTGCTGCTGCTGCCCCTGCTGGCGCCGCCGACGGCGCCTCAGGGCGTTTTCCCCCAAGGACTGCAGGAGATCCCGCTCGACCGCGTCGTGTTCATCGTCAACGAGGACATCGTCACCCAGCGCGGATACCAGCGCCAGCTGCAGGCCATCCTGCAGCAGAATCCGCCGCAGACCGAGGACGACCGTCGCCGCATCAACGCACTGCTGCAGCAGCGCCTGCTCGAGCAGTTCGCCGGCCAACAGGGCGGGGAAACGCTCGGATACGACCCGACCTTCGTGGAGCGCTACGTGCGCGACTACGAAAAGCGCTTCATCGAGCAGATCGGCGGCATCGATGCGATGGCACAGTACATGGCCGATCGCAATCTCTCGCTCGCCGACTTGCGCAGTGAACTGCGCACCAACGTCTATCGCGACCTGTGGGAGGAGTCCGTCACCGGCCGCGGCGTGGCGGCCAAGAACAGGCTCACCGTCGATCGCTGGGTGCGGCCCGGGCTGATCGGCCTGCAGCACGAGCTCGCCGTGGCAACGCCCGGCGGAGCCGAGGCGCTCGGCGGAACCCCCGCGCGCGTGGTGCTGCAGATCCTCGAGATCGAACCGACGCGCGTGGGCGGCGCGTCAGCGGTGAGCCAGGCTGCGCAGAACATCCTCAAGCGCATCCGTGCCGGAGAAGATGCCGAGGAGCTCGGCCGACAGTTCGCCGCCGAAGGCACGCTGCTCGGTGCGCGGCCCGCGCTGGAAGAACAGGCGCTGGAATCCGTGGATCCCGTGCTCGGGCGCGCCGTGAGGGCCGGCCGCGAAGGTGAATGGCTGTCACCGATTTCGCCCGCATCCGGCTCGGGCCGCTGGCGCCTGGTGCGCATCGTGCAGCGCACGCCCGCCAGCCTGCCGCCGTTTTCCGACCGCAGGCTGCAGGTGCGCCTGCGCGAGGCCATTCAGGACAGCTTGGATCAGCAGCGTCTGCTGAAGGCGCGCAGCGAGCAGTACGCAGGGTCCTTCATCTGGCCCAAGGCCCCGCAGCAGCAAAGCCCCGCGCAGCCGGGTTCCTGAGGGCTGGCCGTTGTGCGCCGCTTCGAAGGCGCAGCTGTCAGCAGACGCGGCGCCAGAACGGCACCGTGAATTCCTGCAGGATCGCCTTGTCGCGCGAGAACAGGCCGCCCTCGGACTCGCAGCGCGCGTGCACCGTGGCGGAGGGCAGACCGTCAGGACCCTCGACGCGGATCGTGATCGTCGCCCGTCCGCCAAGCAAGCCGGCGGAGCGCTCGCAGACGAGCAGACCCTGCGCTTCGTCGCGGCTTACGATCTTCCAGCCCGGCAGCTCGCTCGCGAGGTTGCACGCCTCCTCGTAGACGTTTTCGCGCCGGATGGGAACGCGGATCGGAGCGAGGCTCGGATCGGCCTCGCCTTCGCGCGTCTCAAAAGAGCCGCCCATGCCAGAGGAGCCGCGCAGGCTTGCTTACTTGGCGGCCTTCGTGAGGCGGTTCTTGGCGCGCGACACACGCGACTTGTAGCGCGCGGCGGCGTTCTTGTGCAGACCGCCGGTCTTGGCGGCCTTGTCGATCGCCTTCATGGCGGCCGCCACGCTGGTGCCCAGATTCTTGGCGTCGGCAGTGCCGATCACCTCTTTGATCTTGGACTTCATCTTGGTCGCCATCGCGCGGTTCTTGGCGCGGTTCTTGACGTTCTGACGGTGACGCTTGAGAGCTTGCTTGGAGTGAGCCATGGTTTTTGTGGGGGAATAGTCTAGCGCAGACGGTTCATCTTGTCGGCCACATCCCGGTAGCCGACATCGGATTCGAAGATGCGGGTGTAGTGCTCGCGGGCCTGCTGGGAGCGATTTTCGGCCTCCGCAATGCCTCCAAGGGCATACAGGGCCTCCTTGGCGCGCTCATCCAGCTGGGTGATCCCCTCCAGCGAGCGCAGGTACTCCTTGCTCGCCAGGTCGGGGAAACGCTTCGCCTCGAAGCACTGCGCCAGCAGGAAATGGGCTTCGCGCGCCAGGCGCGCGTCTGCCACGGCCTTCTGCAGCTCGGCGAGCGCCGCGTCGGCCTCTCCGGCCCGCAGGAGGCGCTTGCCCAGCGTCAGGCGCAGGCTCGTGTCCTGCGGACGAGCCGCTGAACGCGCTCTGGAGTCTTCCAGCTCGATCGCGAACAGCTCCTGCTCCAAGGCCGATGCGCCGGCCTCATCGCCACGCTTACCGGCTTCGGCAATGGCCTTCTTCTTGGCCTTGGCGCGCAGCTCGCCCACGCGCACCAGCAGCTCGAAGCTGTCGCGCTTGTAGGAGTAGGCGCGCTCGGCCCAGTCGAGCGCCGAGTCGTAGTCCTTGAGCTTCTCGTGCACCTCGGACATGTCCGCCATCAGCTCGGGGCTCTTGGCGTCGGCGTAGCGCGTCTCGAGGCGCTCCAGCTCCGCGCGCAGCTCGTCAGATC
>Ga0209668_10000272_pt1 | contig 21108 bp, 44 predicted proteins | sample FrelakmetPLP11PL_FD_187150 | JGI IMG/M metagenome (GOLD analysis project Ga0209668, IMG submission 187150) | Freshwater lake sediment microbial communities from the University of Notre Dame, USA, for methane emissions studies - PLP11 PL (SPAdes)... | ecosystem: Environmental > Aquatic >... | reverse complement strand
GTAAGATGGGTTGTGGAAACTGATGAAGAGTGGCAAGAAAGACTTCAAGACATGAAAGAATCAGAAGATAGAGCTAAAGAAAGAAGACGTCAAAGTTATTTAAGATTAAAAGCAGAATTTGAAAATGAATAAAATATGGATTAATGTAAGATGGTTTTTTGTAAAATCATTTATGGCAGTAAAGAACCTAGTTAGATGGTTTCCTGTTATTTGGGAAGATAAAGATTGGGATGATTCTTTTATTTATAAAATACTTCAGTTTAAATTAAAAAATCAAGCCGAGTATATTGGTAGACGTGATTGGCATACTGGTGCTAAACGAGATGCTGAAAAGATGATGACTTGTGTTCGTTTAATTGATAAAATGACTGAAGAATATTATGGAATGGAGCACTATGAATATTATGATTTTGATATGTCAACTGATAATCCTAATCGTTATTTAGAATTTAAAACAACCCGAGATGATTTAGATACTTACTATGCAAAGTATCCTTTAACATTTAATAAGATAGCAGCTCAATATGGCGATACTAAAGATAGAACAAGCACAGCAATGTTGATGGGTATGGACAGACAAGAAAAAGCAAGAAAATTATTATTCAAAATATTAGAAAAGAATATAGAACAGTGGTGGGATTAAAAATAAAAGAAAATGGAAAATAATAACTCAGTATGTTTCGTTTCAAAGATAAACGAAATTAAAGCAATCGAAGGAGCAGATAACATTGAATTAGGTGTTATCGAAGGATGGAACAGTATTGTTCAAAAAGGAAAACATAAAGTAGGTGACTTAGTTGTAGTAGCAACTGTTGATGCTGTTATACCTTTAGATTTATCAGATTCAATAAATGTAACTAATTACTTACGTAAAGGTCAACGTGTAAGAACTGTTAAATTAAGAGGCGTGTACTCAGAATGTTTAATCATTCCTGTAGCAGAAAAGGGTCTATATGAAGGTAAGGACATGATGGATGCTTTAAAAATATTCAAGTATGAACCACCAACAGTACAAATCCAATTAGCTTCAGGTAAGAAAATTAGATATCACCAAAACCCTAATTTCTTAGTTTACTACAAATTCCCAAACATTAAAAATGTTAGTGGAATGTTTAATGAAGAAAACTATGTTCAAATAACTCGTAAATTACATGGTACTAATGCTCGTTATGGTATTGTTTTAAAAAACAAATTATCACTTTGGGACAAAATAAAGAAATTTTTTGGATTAGCTGATGAATGGATTAATTATGAATATGTTTATGGTTCACATAATGTTGAAAAAGGTAGCGATTCACAAGGTTTCTACAGTACTGATGTTTGGAAAACTGTAGCTGATGCGAATGGTTTTAAAGATATCCTTTGGGATATAGCTAAATCATGGGAATCAATAGGATCAGGAATAGTAATGTATGGGGAGATTTATGGAGCAGGTATTCAAAAAGGTTATGACTATGGTTTGGAGGATATTCAATTCGCTGCATTTGACTTTATGATGGATGGTGAATATATGAATATTGATTTTGTAAAACAAACATGTGATGTTTATTCTATTCCTCATGTACCAATTTTATATGATGGTCCTTGGTCTCAAGAAGTACAAGATAGCTTTGTATTTAATAACAACATTGAAGGTACTAAAGTACCACATGAAGGTATTGTTGTTAAGCATGTCAGTGGATTAAGAAATATGATAGCTAAAGTAATCAACCCTGATTACTCAATCTACTCAGAGAAACACAACGTAGGTGATTCACACTAAATTATTAAACCTGTACCCTTGAAAAACTCGTATTTAAAGATAAGCAGGTTATAGTATATATAAAAGGGTATTAGAATAACTAAAATAATTTTTAAGATAGGCTTGGGAAACCAAGCCTTCTTTCGTATGTTGACAATATGAAATTAAGTATATTATATTCAAGAGCAACAAATGGTAAAGTAAATACCTTTGAAATCGAGGTAGAAGGTAATAAATACCGAACTATCACCGGTTACAAAGATATGAAACTTACAACAAGTGAATGGACTGTTTGTGATGCTAAATCATATTGTAGTGCTGAAGAGCAAGCATTAAAAGAAGCAACAGCAATTCATCGTAAGAAAATCGAAACAGGTTCATTTGAAGATATTGGTCAAATTGACAATAAAGTATTTTTTGAACCAATGCTAGCTAAAGATTGGAATAAAGAAAAAAGCAAAGTTAAATTTCCTGTTTATTCCCAACCAAAATTAGATGGTATTCGTTGTATTGTTAGAGTAGATGGAATGTGGTCACGTAATGGTAAGAAAATTATTTCAGCACCTCATATTTTTGAAGCAATGGAACATTTGTTTGAAGCAGATCCTAGCCTAATATTTGATGGAGAATTGTATGCTGATAAATTTGCAAATGATTTTAATGCTATTTGTTCATTAGTTAAGAAAACTAAACCAACAGCAACAGATTTATTAGAATCAGCTAAAGCAATTCAGTATCACATTTATGATTTACCCTCACACAACACTAATTTTTCAATTAGAAATGGAGCATTAAATAAAATAAATTTACCTGAATGTTGTGTTGTTGTATTAACTGATTTTGTTGAAACTGAAGCTGAATTAATGGCCTTGTATGAGGAATATGTTAATGAAGGTTATGAAGGTCAAATGATTCGTTTAGATAACAAATATGAGAACAAACGTTCTAAGTATTTACTTAAACATAAATCATTCATTGATGAAGAATATACAATTTTAGATGTTGTTGAAGGTATTGGTAATAAAACGGGAATGGTTGGTTCATTTGTATTTGATAGTAAAACAGGTAAACGTTTCAATTCATCACCTAAATTTAATTGGGAGGAATGTACTAAAATGTGGAATGAAAGACATAGTTTAATAGGTAAATCAGCAACAGTTAAGTACTTTAACTTAACACCTGATGGTGTGCCTCGTTTCCCATATGTAATTAAAATAGATAGAGAAAGTTATGAAGGATAATTTTGAACAAATAGAAAAACTGTTGATATTTGACAGTGAAGATGATTTTTATCATCTACAAATATTAAAACGTAAGAAAGAAAACCCTGAACTTGGTTCTAATTCATATGTTGTAAGAACATATTGTGTTAGGTCTAAGGAGAGTTTAATGGAAAAACGTAATGAAATCACTGAAATGTGTAACACACATAATGCTCGAGCTTATATTAATTTAAGTCCTCGTTCATTTGAAAAAATGGCATTTCATACCTTAAAGAAAATAAGTGATATAATTATGAATAAAGATTATAAAGAGGTAAGAAAAGCATTTGAATCGGTTTGTGGTACTTATGGAAATGGTAAACATAAAAGATGGTTGATTGACATTGATTGGGTTGATTTTGAAGATAAAGCAATCATTGCAACTGAAATTGTTCCTTTATTGGAAAAACTACAGATTGAAACAGGAGCAGAACCATTAATTGAATATATTCCTACTAAAAACGGAACTCATATTATAACTCGACCATTTAATTCATCAACGTTTCAATATTTACATCCTAAAGTTGATATTCATAAAAATAATCCTACTATCTTGTACATGCCTTAAGAAGCATTTGGTTGTTTAAGGTCTTGTTTGTATATTCACAGTATGTTTAAATTTTACGAGGTAGGAGGAAAAGTTAGAGATGAGATTTTAGGATTAAAATCTAAGGATGTTGATTATGTAGCAGTACCTAAAGATGAATTACTAAAAACAGTATCAAAAGCAGAAGATATGTTCAATATTTTATGGGACTATTTGGTAGTAGAAGGATTTGAAATATTCTTAACTACACCTGATTGTTACACAATTAGAGCTAAATTTCCTGCAGACCACAAATATTCAGGTGTAGCTGATTTTGTAATGGCTAGAAAGGAAGTAGGTTATGTTCCAGGAACTCGTACACCAATTATTAAACCAGGAACATTATTTGATGATTTGGAACGTAGGGATTTTACATTAAACGCATTGGCTAGAAATGAAGATGGAACTATAATTGATTACTTTGATGGTATTTGGGCTTTAGAAGCAAGAATGCTAGTTACTCCATTAGATTCAAGAATAACAATGTTAGATGATCCTTTAAGATTATTAAGAGCATTTCGTTTTTCAATTACCAAAGGTTTTACAATATCACCTAGAATATGGGAAACTTGTCTTATGGATAGTGTAATAGAAAAAATGAAAGTATCTGTTTCACAAGAGAGAATTAGAGAAGAAATGTTTAAAATGATGAAACATGATACTATAGCTACATTGCGATTATTAGCTGAGGTAGATTATATTAATCCTGAATTAACAAATGTTATTTTTGGTAAAGATATGTGGCTAAAACCAACAATGGAACTTTAAATTTGGAGAATCAAAAATTTGTTTGTATGTTTACAATATGAAATTATTTTTAGATGATGTAAGAGTACCTAGAGATTGTGTAAGTTATATGTACCAAAGAATAGGTAACTTAAATCCAATTTATTTAGAAAAATGGGAAGTTGTAAGAAATTATGATGAATTTGTAAATTTTGTTACAAACAATGCCGATAAAATTACTCATATTTCTTTTGATCATGATTTAGCTGATGGGCACTACAGTCCTGAAATGTATCAAAGTGAAGAGGCTTATAATAAACATTTAGAATCAATTATTGAGAAAACAGGATATGATTGTGCTGTTTGGTTAAAAGAGTATTTTACATCTTTTAGAATCAAATTACCAATTATGTTTGTACACTCAATGAACCCAGTAGGAACACAAAAAATAATTAACGTATTTAAATAATGCAAGTAAAAATAACAACAATAATATCATTTACTCCTGAAGAAATTAAGGAAATTGTATTAGATCATTTAAAAAGCAAAGGTAATGATATTAGTTTATATACATCTGATTTTAAAATGGAAGATGCATATAGTACATATACTGAAGAATATGAAACGGAGTTTAGGGGATTAGAAATAAAAATAGAAGAAGTAAGGTGAAAAAACCTAAATTAAAAAAGTTAAAGGAAATGAAAATAATATTAAAAGAAAAACAACAATTGTTCTTTACAAGCGATACACATTATAGTCATAAAAACATCTGTAGAGCAACTACAGAATGGACTGATGCAGAAGATAAAACTCGTGACTTTAAGTCATTGGAATACATGAATGATAGAATTGTTTACAATATTAACAGTAAAGTTGGAGCAGATGATATTCTATTTCACTTGGGTGATTGGTCATTTGGTGGTTTTGAAAAAATAGATGAATTAAGAGATAGAATTGTTTGTAAGAACATTCACTTAATCTTAGGTAACCACGACCATCACATTGAAAAAGATAGAGATGGAATTAGGAGTTTATTTTCTTCAGTAAACCATTACTTGGATTTGGAAGTATATGACTCTAATTTTGGAAAATTTATACAAAACAGATTCATTTTGATGCACTACCCAATTGCAAGTTGGATTGATATGAACAGAGGTACAATGCACTTACATGGACATGTTCACCTACCACCACAACACGCAGTAGGACCAGGTCGATCAATGGACGTTGGTATGGATGGACATGAAATGGAAGTTGTATCAATGAGATATATTGTTAATAGATTAAAAATGCAACCGATTGAAAACTTGGTATTACCAAGCGATCATCATAAAAAAGAAGTAAGATGAGAACATTAATATTATTAAGAGGACTACCTGGATCAGGTAAAAGTTCATTCGCTATATTTTTATGGGACAGACATGTTGTTTGTGAAGCAGATAAATATTTTTACGATAAAGAAGGTAATTATAACTTTGATGCTACTAAATTAGGTGCCGCTCATAAATGGTGTCAAGAACAATGTGAAATGTTTATGCAAGATAATCAAGCAAACTCTCAATTCTATCCTGAAATTATAGTATCTAATACTTCAACTACTGAAAGTGAATTGAAACCTTATCTTGATTTAGCAGCTAAATATGATTACAAAGTTGTATCATTGATTGTAGAGAATAGACATGGTAACAAATCAATTCATGGTGTACCTGATGAAACAATGGAAAAAATGAAAAATAGATTTAGTATTAAATTAATCTCAATTGGAATATTAATGATTATAATGGGGATATCATGTAATAACAAACCTGCTGATAAACCAACTCCTCCACCTGCTGCTGTACAACAACCTGCACCTGAACCTGAGTTGCCTCGTGTACCTGCTCATTGGATTGTACCTGAAGTAATGATATCAGGTGAGATTGTTGCTGGTGATGCACAAGATGAAGATTGTATTGATAATTACTTAGTAATTAAAAAAATGGATGGAACACAGGTAATAGTGAATGATATTGACTGGAGTACCTGGAAAGCTGTTGAAGTTGGAGACTTTATAAATTAGATTTGGTTTACTAGATTCTAATTCGTATGTTTACAATATAAAATAACAAATATGACACTTTTAGAATTTTTTGAAGAATTAAATAGTTTCACAAACTGTGAAAAATATTTCACCAAAGCAGCAATGTCAGGCATTACAACTGACAATAATTCAGAATTAAGAGAATTACTTACTAACTGGATTGATGGGATGTATGATGAAGATCCTGAGTATTTACGTGACGAATTAGTATATTTTATTTAAAATAAGAAAAAAATGAGAGACTTTATAAATATATTACTAATAGCGATCCTAACAGGATTCACATTAGGTTTGACAAAATTAATAGTTACTACTAAAATGTGGGAATTTGGTTGGCTTTATGCTCCTTTATTTGTATTAACGATAATGTTTAGTATTAAATTATACGAAGATTATACGGGATGAAAACAATAGTATTAGCTTTATTGATTATATTTTGTTCATGTGTATTTTGTTCATGTGAACCAAGTAGAGCAAAAGATTATGGACAGCAATGGACTAATGATTCAACAGATAATAGTGAAAATAACATTATAATTTGGTTTTTAATGAATTAAAAAAATTTACAGTATGATGAAAACAATAGTATTAGGCGACACGCACGGAAGAGGAATGTGGCAACACATAGTTAAAAATGAGAGCTTTGATCGAGTAATCTTTGTAGGTGATTATTGGGACTCATTTGATGTCCCATTCCTAGAACAAATGTATAATTTTAAACAGATTGTACACTTTGCAAGAACATCAGATAAAGAAGTTATTCTATTAACAGGTAATCATGATGTTCATTATCAAAAATGGGCGCTTCAAGCTGGAGAAAGCTATAGTGGCTTTCAATCAGTACACGCTAATGACATTTGTCAAGAGCTACAGTTGAATGAGGACATAATGCAAATGGCATATAAGATGGATAACTTCTTGTTTACTCATGCTGGTGTAACTAAAACATGGCTTGAGCTAATGGAAATTGAAAATGATATAAACATGGTTGATGTTATTAATGATATTGCTAAATTTAAACCAAGAATGTTTGGTTTTGGAGCAGTAGGTAATGGTGGTTATGTTGATGGTTATGGAGATAATGTTTGGCAAAATCCAACTTGGGTTCGTCCTAAATCATTGATGAAAGATTCTAAAGATTTGAATTATATTCAAGTTGTAGGTCACACAGGCCAAAACCAAATTGACATTAAAGGTAAATCAACAGGAGGTAAATATTATTTCATTGATACATTAGGTACATCAGGTGAATATTTGATTATTGAAGATGGTAAAGTAAGTGCAGGTAAATTTGATGTTGCTTGGATAATGTAAGATTTATTCGTATGTTTACATTATGAGTATAGATAAACAACTACAAGCCATGACTGAATTTCTGGATTCTGAGGAAGGTAAACAATATATGTTAAATTACTTTGCTGAGTTAGAATTAGAAGAACAGCACAATGATCGTTGGGTTGACCGAATGTATAATCGAATTAAAGATAATATTGATGAATCAATTAAATACCTAATTGATTGGTATGATTCAGATGATTATCGTGATAGAGAATGGAAAATGAATAGAGAACCAAGAGAGCGATTATTTTGGGTTCTATTTGATGTTGCCAAAAAATACGGGAGAGAATGTAGTGAACAGGAAGAGGAAAATTATTCCAACATGTTCACAGGTAATATGTGGGTTATTGGTTCATATGTGATCCAAGTAATGCATGGTCAAGGTTCAGTAATTAGAATAGATAAGTTATGAAAAATAAATACAGAATAGTAACAGATAAATACGCAGGTTACGAAGTACAAGTTAAAAAATGGTTTTGGCCATTTTGGGTGGAAACATTCCCAATAGATTCATTTCGTTCTGTTGAACGAGCAGAACAACATATTGAAAATATCAAAAACAAAACACCATTCAAACCAGAAGTAATAAAATATGTTTAATTGGATAATAGAATTATTTACTCCTACTCCAAGTGATTGGGAAGTAATAGAAGTACTTAGAGGTCAATGGAATATAAGAACAGATTTTGGTAAGACAGAAGATTATTCAGTTTATGAAATACAATATTCTAAATCTAAAAATGAATATCGCATGGAAATATCCGGTTATAAACCAAAGCAAAACTCTACGTACATAGAAGCAGTTGCAAGATTAAATGAATTAAAAAATGCAAATAACTAGAGAAGAAGAATTAGAGGACGAGTTGCAAGACGCTCAGATATTACTAAAGGCATCTCAAAGAGCATATGATGCTTTATATGAACAATATAAAACATTGCAAAACAAACTAAAATATCCTGAACATTACTTAACAGTAGGTAAATTAAAGGAAAAATTAACATCATTCCCTGATACAGGAGGTGTTTATGTTCAAAGAGTTGAAGATGTATATTTTGAACGACATGGTTGGGAAGGTAAGAAAATGCCATGTCCTGAGTTTATTGATCAGTTTGATGAATATATTCCTGTTTGGTGCACTTTAGATTATAAAGATGGAAACATATATTTAACACCGCATTATTGATATGGAAAAACTAACTAAGAAAACAGACAAATTAATCAGATCTACTCTAAGAGTAGAAAAACGATACGATTGGGAACGTATTGATGGTAAAAAAACATTAGCAGAAAAAATGACAAAACAAACAACGGAATTGATGAAAGGGTTTCATATTTGGGTTGATACTCACTACATTCAAGGCACACACTTTGATGTAAACGGTTTTTATATATCTAAAGTAGGTAAATTTGAAAATTATACTTTAGATGAATTAGTTAATAAATACTTAGAAGAATGTACATTATAGAAAACAAACAAACCAAAAAATGGTTGACTATTGGTGGTAATACTACAACCGATGCAACACACCCTGGATTAGTAACGTTTGATAATGAAGAATCAGCTACTAATTTTTTAAAACCGTTTGAAGAAAATATTTGGAAAATTAAAAAAATAAAATAATATGGCACGTTTTGAAATGGATATAGATTTAGATGAGATTTTATGGGAATTATCATCAAGTGAAAAAGATGAATTAGTTGATTTATTAATTGAAGATGGTTATGCTAATAAAATTGTTAAAAATTTTTATGATAAACAATCATTAGCTGAATGGGAGTTTAATAAAATAATTACTAAAATAGCAGATAATCGTTTAAGATTAACTGCAGAGGAAGATGCTTTACTTAAGAAAATAGCTGATAGATTCTAATATTTATCAGCATGACACACCATGACTTTAACCTAAGAAAAAAGCAATGGTTCCTTGAATGGAAAACAAAATGGGGACCTATGGATATCGATTTAAAAACATTTATGTTGATGCACGGTGTAACAGAAGATCAGTTTAATGAATTAAGTAATTACAAACCTGATGTTCCATCTCCATCTCATGATGATTATAATGATTGGCACCCTCACGAAGGTGCTTGAAATACTTTTAAATTAAGGCTTGGGAAACCAAGCCTTCTTTTGTATATTTAAGGTATATGGATAAACTCTCACACATAGGAAACAATATAGTTGGTTCCGAAATTATTAAGATCTCACAACACATAAAGCAAGTACAACAAACCAAACCAGTTCTAAATTTAACAATGGGAGACTTTGATTCTAAAGTCAATCCAATTCCTGTTGCATTGAGAGATTATATTATGGATGCTTATTTAAATAATTTAACTAATTACCCACTATCAGCAGGTGAATTAAATTTAAGACAATCAGTTAAACATTATTTTTATCATAGAAGAGGTATTGAATATAGTGACAATGAAATATTGATTGGTTGTGGTGTAAGACCATTGATTTATACCGTATTTAAAGCGCTTGTAGATGAAGGTGATACAGTCATATATCCTGTACCGTCTTGGAATAATAACCACTACTCGTTTTTACACAATGCCGATTTAGAACCAATTGAATGTACACCTGATAATGCTTTCTTCCCTACTGTTGAAGATATCAAATCAAGACTGTATGTAACAGCTAGATTAGTTTGTTTATGCTCACCTCAGAACCCAACAGGTAGAATCATTGATAAAGATGTATTAAAAGGTATTTGTGATGCTATTGTTGAAGAAAATAACAATAGAAAAGTAAATCCTGAATTAAGGCCTTGTTATTTATTCTTCGACCAAATTTATTCTGATTTAGTTGGTGATGAATTCACCCATCCATTAGATGTATGTCCTGAAATTAGGGAATATTTGATATGTGCTGATGGTGTTTCGAAATCGTTGTGTGCTACAGGTGTTAGAGTAGGTTGGTTAATGGGGCCTCAAGACATTATAGGTAAAATGACTGAAGTGTTTTCACATATAGGTGCTTGGGCTGCTAAACCTGAACAAAACGCAGTCGCTTGGTATTTGAATGATAAGGAAGATATTGGCAAATTCATTCAGGAAAAACAATTTCAATATGCTTTTATATCTTCTAAAATAATAGATTTATTTAATGAAATGAAAACGGACGGATTTAAGGTTGATTGTCAGAATTCAGATGGTGGTATTTACATTTCAGTCTATTTAGATTATGTTTATAATTTTCCTACTACTGAGGATTATATTGATTTCTTAATTTTGGAATGTGGTTTAGGTATTGTTCCATTTGAATACTTTGGTTCTAAGGAAAATAAAGGTTGGTTCAGAATATCAATTGGTAGCATTGATTCATTACATATAGACCGTGTGTTATTAGTAATTGAAGAGGCTATTGTAAAATCTTCAAATAAAGATTTGGAGGAGCGAAATCAAGTTCGTACATTCACAATATAATAGAAAATAATATGGAAGATAAAATTAGAGTAAATTTGATTGAAAGTGAACGTGGTTGGGGTTCTAAGATTGATGAAGTAAAATACTTCGATACAATGGAAGAAGCAGAAGCATTTGTTATTGAGTTTAACAAATACAATGACAAACCAACTGTGCCTGATTGGTATATGTATGCTGAAATAGTATAAACTAAATTAAAAACAATTGATGAGAGGGTTGGCTATGTCAATCCTCTTTCGTATGTTTAGATCAATGAAACAAACCGTAATAAAATACTATACCGCCCAACCAATTACCTTAGGTGAGGCTATTGAAATAATGGAGGAATATGCTAAATTAATGGGTAAGGATGGTAAAATAACTAAAGGTATGATTGATCAATTAACCAATAACCTCAACCCATTTGGTGGAGGTATGATGCAACAAGCAATTAAAGCATCAGTTGAGACTGTTGAACATACTTTAGACATTACAAAAGTTTTCAATAAAGACGGAGTATTAATAAAAATATTTTAAGAAAAATTTGGGTGGTGGATTTTCGTTTCGTATGTTTACACTATAAAAATAAATAAAGGTTATGCAAGATATTTTAAATCAAATCAGAACAATGGATTTAGAGCAAATCCGTCAAATCAAGTCAGCAATCGCTAATAGAGTTGAATTATTAAAAGGTGATGTTCGTTCATCATTAAGAGTAGGTCAAACAATTAGAGCTAATCATCACAAAGCAAATGGAATGCAGTTTAGAATTGTTAAATTGAATAGTGTAAAAGCTAAATGTGAGCAAATTTACCCTGTAACTAACTCAAGATCAACTTTCACAATTCCTTACTCATTAATTGAAATTGTTTCAAAATAAATTTGGAGTATTGAAAATCGATTCGTATGTTTACATCAATAAGAAATTAAAAAATAAAATAAATAAAGGTTATGTCAAAAAAATCAATCAAAACAGCCCCAGTTGCAGAATCAGCAGTAGTTGAAACAGTAGCAACAGTAGAAACAGCAGTAGTTGAAACTCCAACAGTAGAAACTCCAGCAGTAGAAGAAGTAGCAACAGTAGAAGCAGTTGCTGAACCAAAACAATTAGGCCGTAAGGTTAATCCTAATTCAGTTCGTCAACAAAAATTAGCTAAAATTGAAGAATTAAAAGCTCAAGGCGTTGAAATTAAAAGAGGTCGTAATGCCAACCCTGAATCAAAGAACCAACAAAAGCAAATGCGCTTTGAAGCGTTACGTGCTCAAGGTTTTGAGGTAAAGAGAGGTAGACCGAAAATGGTTAAAGCAGAAGTAGTTGCCACTGAAGTGGTTAATGCAGATGTGTTAGAGATGATAACTGCAGATTAATTAAAAAAATTAAAAACAATTGATGAGAGACTTGGGAAACCAGGTCTCTTTTCGTATGTTTATATTATGAAAGAGGTATTGGAATTAATTATGATGTCTGATGATTATATTTTAGGTAGAATACATGAGAGAGCATCATTACAAGAACTCGAGGAACTAATAAGATTAAAAATCAAAAATAAAAAATAAAATGACACCAAACGAAAAACAACAATCATTACACACTGAATTAAGACAACTACTTAAGAAATACAATGCTGAGTTATGGATTTCATATGAGCAAAACATTGATGAAGGAAAAATGGTAGTTGATTTTCAATGGGATGAACAAATGTATCAAACTCATGAAACCGGAGTAATACCACAACTGAATTTAGGAACATATGAGGATGGGAGAGGAGTAGATTTGGAATTAGAAGCAAAATTAAAAGTATAGGGGAGATACAATCCAGAATGAAACAAATAAAACCGATAACGGATAAGGAAGAAAAACGTATTAACGCGTGGCTGGAGAAGCAAGCCAAATATCAATTAATCAGAACATCAAGAAATTATCAACGAGCAAAATGAAAACAATAACAACAATAGCAATAATATTATTTCTAAGTATAGGATGTAATAATGCACAACAACACCCAAACCAAATCAAAGTAACAAAAGACAACTCTGATTATTACATAGATAACGATGATGTACTTGTAATAGAGTTTGATGGGTGTGAGTATGTAAGATTTAATGGTGGTGAAGGATCTTGGGGTGGTCATAAGGGTAACTGTAAGTATTGTGAGCAAAGAAAAACAACAACAACTAACGATGAACAATAAACAAACAGCAGCAGTATTCATAATGATATATCTAATATCAACACTTATTAGTATATGTCTATTTAATTTATTATTAACATGAGCAGTAATCAAATAATCAAAGCATCAATAATAGCAGTACTAGTTTATTTAGGAACAGCATTTATTGGAATGGAATTAAATCCAATGAAGTGGCATATAGCAGGAAGATTTGTATACATTGTAGTAACACTTGTAATATTATCGTTTACATTTATTGATGATAATGGTAATATAAAACGCGATTATTAGCGTAAGTTAACGTGTTTACATTGTATATAACAACGTTTGATAGGGGAATTGATAAGGGATATGATAAGGAGTTTGATACGGTTATAGACAATGAGATTGATAGGAACGTGTGACAAACAATGGATAAAGGGGATAGGGAAATTGATAAGGTCCTCTGATATGTGTCAAACAATGAAGCGGATATGTGGTATGGTGATTGGGGAAGTATAACCACCCGCGTCATCGCCCCGTCCCATTTTATTACTACCAAAAGTATATACAAAAATGCGCGTTCCTTTGATAAGGTCCTTTGATAAGGGGAATTTTACATGTGGAAGATTCTGATAAGGCCCTTTTGATATGGAATTTAGCGCGTTTTTTTGTGATTGTGCAAAATTTGAATAGCAATCTATCAATAGATTGATAGCTTTATAAGTTCTTTGACAAGTTTTTTTGATAAGGGGAATTTTACGGGCGGAAGGGGATGCCGGTCCCGCAAGAAGCGGTGAGGCTCGCGAGAGGGGAGGAATTTTACCCGCGGAAGATTTTAAAAGGATAAGGAAATTGATAAGGGAGCTTGGCAATGCAGGAAACCTTTGGTATGTTTACAATATAAAATAAAAAATATGCCATTAGATATTAATTCAGAAACATTTTTGACAGGGGCCCAAGTGAGAGCCAAGGCCCCGTCAATTTTCACTACCCAGGGGTCCCCGGAGACAAGTGATCGCTACGCTCATATCCAGACTGATAGGATCATCTCTGACATGGAGCTCTTGGGTTGGGGTGTCGTGGATGCTAAGGAGGTTAAGGCCAGAAAAGGGATAGGGTTCCAGAAGCACCTAGTGGTGTTCAGAAATCCGGACCTAATGATTTCGGCTGAGGACGGGGACGACGTGTTCCCACAGATCCTTCTGACAAATTCTCACGACGGGAAGAATGCGTTTACTTTTACGGCCGGTCTATTTAGAATGATATGTGAGAATGGGTTAGTGATCTCCACTACGGAATTCGAGAGCATGAAGATCAGGCACTACGGGTATTCATTTGAGGAGCTCCAGATCACGATCAGAGCAATGGTTGAGCGCTTACCGTTGACAATTGAGTCTCTTAACAAGTTCCGTGCCGTGGAATTGGGGCAGGAGCAGATGCTAGAGTTTGCCCAGAGGGCACTAGCCGCCAGATTCACAGCCAATGAATTAGAGAACATTGAAGTGGATCTAGCGCAACTGCTAGAGCCGACCAGAGTAGAGGATAGGGGAACCGACCTGTGGAGCGTGTTCAACGTGGTTCAGGAGAAATTGGTAGGTGGAATGTTTAGCTACACTTATGGGGATAAGACCCGCAAGGCCAGACGGATCAAGAACTTTAAACAGGATATCGCCGTTAATGAGAAATTATATGATTTAGCATTGTCGTACGCTGCCTAAAGAAACAACTATGATAAGGGGGTTTGGGTAACCAGATCCCCTTTTGTATGTTCACCTCAATTAAATAATAAATAAAAATGAAAAAAACAGTTAAAAAAACAGATTTCAAACACGGTCAGTGGTTCAAAGCAAACGTTAATGGTGAGGATTGTGTTGGTAAGGTAAGTATTGATGAGCATGGTGTTATTTACCTTTGCCAGAACGAAGCGGCTGGTAAATCAACTCCTAACAAATTAGGATTTAATCACTCATGGTGTGTTGATGGTGGTAGTGCTAATAACTTGAAGACACACGATGTACTGGATTTGGTATTGCTGTCTAGAAAGCCAGCCCCACACCTCATACCAATTGAATTACCTAATGTTGGCAGTTACAGAGCAAGAATCACTAATGGTGGAGAAACTGTTAAGGTAGGTTGCACCCCGGTTTCTAGAGAATTGTACCTAAAGGTAGGCAGAATGGCAGGTTGGATCGAATAAAATATTTATTATTCATTATATTAGGGGATTTGGGAAACCAGATCCCCTTTTGTATGTTTACAGTATGAGTAATCTTTCTTTTGACGAGGCACAAGCCAAAAAAGGTCGGGGTCGACCACCAAAAATAAGGGACGCAGCATACACTCCCGCTATTATTGACTTTTCAGGAATTGATAGGCTAGGTAATCTGGACATAGACCCACGAATGCTAGAGATGATGGTCTCTGGTATGATGATGGATCAATTGATGTCTTACGAGGGTGGGATACCATGCGCTACGAATATTATGTGTGTAGGAGATCCCGGGGTAGGGAAGACTACGGTGCTGCTAGATTATCTGGCAGGGATCCAGGCCGCGGGGCGCAAGTGCCTATTCATCTCAGGTGAGATGGGTAAGAAACAGATGTTCAAGTACTCCCAGAGGTTCCCGCAGTTCCAGATCTTGAAGACACTGTTCGTGTCTGATTATGTTAACTACAATACTAAGGATGTTATTGAACAGTCTCTTAACATAGGATGGGATCTAGTGCTTATAGACAGTATAGCCGAGGTTATAGGCGGCGTGCGTGATGATAACAGTTGGGATAGGAAGACTGCTGAGTCCTGGTTAGTCGATGTATGCCGCCAGAATAATACAGGTGAGAATGAGAGCAATAAGTACACGTCATTCCTTCTGATACAGCAAGTGACAAAGGGTGGTGTGTTTGTGGGATCAAATGCGCTCAAGCATCTGGTAGATGCCTTCATGGAGATGAGACGAGAAGGGGTAAGGGATGGCGGCGGTAGCTATATAAAGTTTAACAAGAACAGGGACGGCCTAGTTGAGGTGAGAATGCTCTATGAGCTCAAGACAGACAAGATCATCTACAGCAAACTAATAGACGTTAAAGAAGGAGAAAAAGAAACTCCTGTTGGGGAAGATTTGGAGAGCGAAGAATAAGATTGTATGTTTACAGCATAATAAGAATAACATGAAATTAAATTCAAAAACAAACCCAGTAGCAGTTGCATTAGTTGATTCAGTATCAAGTGTAACAAACAAAGAACTTGATCTTAAAATCAGTCAAGTTAAAGGAGGTACAAGTGTTAAGTTTAACGACTTAAGAATGTATGGTAAAAACGTGCTTAGTGTTAAAAGAAGTATGGCTCGTAAAGGCTTTAAGTTGATCAAACAAGATAGCCATTTAGAATCAAACGGTAAGAACAGAAAAGGAATTAGATTCGTTTACGAAAACAAAAGATAAGCATTATTATTATTATAAAGAGGGATTTGGGAAACCGAATCCCTTTTTGTATGTTTACAACATAATAATATTTAATATGAAAGTAGAAAACGTAATCGAATTGTTAGGAGATAAGATCTTCACAGTTACATTTATTAAGAAAGATGGTACGGTTAGAGTGTTAAACGGAAGAAGAAAAGTGACTAAACACCTTAAAGGTGGTGAGTTAGCTTATGATCCGATTGAAAAAGGTTTGATACCTGTTTATGATTTAAAGAGTGAAGGTTATAGAATGATCAATTCACAAACTGTAACAGAGATTAAATCAGAAAAACAAGTATACACTTTTGAAGAAGGTGAATTGGTAGAAAATTGGTAGGGGATAATTTAATAATTAAAAAGAGAGACTTGGGTAACTGAGTCTCTTTTTGTATGTTTACAACATAATAAATAATAAGATGAATATCAAAGAATTAAAACCAAATTTCTACATTTATGGAAACAAAGGTGATGTATGGGGTAATACAGCTCATATTTACAAATCAACAGTAGGTGTAATGTGTGGTAAGCCTGCTTTAGCTACAAATCACGTTCGATTAAATGAGATTAAAGAAATAGGTTGTCCGAAGTGTATTGAGTTGTATTTAGAAGAACAAAAATAATATCATGACAGTTCAAGAATTGATTAAAAAATTGAGTACACTACCTCAAGAATCACAAGTAGTAATTGAATACACTGACCATACAGACTATCACTACGTTATTCCTATGAACGAAAGTGAAGTACGGTTTGAAAAAGAATATGGTGGTGATAATATGAGTGAGGAATTTTTGATGAGTGATGAGGATGTTCAATGGAAAGATGTAACAATAATTACATTTAGTGAGTAATAATTTTTAAAAATAATTAAGAAGAGGCTTGTTAATTCAAGTCTCTTTTTGTATGTTTACCTCAAATAAATAATAATATGGCTAAATTAAGTAACAGAAACGGAGATACTTCGTTTCACAACACAACAATCAGAACTACAGTAAATAAATTAACAAGTGCTTTAGGTGAAGCCCAAAGTATTGATAATTCAGGAGATGATAAGGTAAATTTTGATTGGAATTGTGAAACAGAAGATGGTGATGTATTCACAATTTATGATTGGAAAGAGTATAGATCAATTAGTGAAGATGAATTGATTGAGTTTCACATTGGTGGGGAAAACAAATCAATAACAGATCAAGCAAGAAGAGAATTGTTGGAAATGTTATAAAAAAATTGTATGTTCACATTATGATAATAAGAATAATATTAAAAGCATTAGAAGCAGGTTTATTTTCTGCTATGTTAGGTTCATTAGGTTACATTTTAACAACAATTTTATTTTAAAGTATGTATAGTTTAGATTGTAGTTATTATGATAAAACATTTGATTCAATTAATGAATTGATCAATGATGTTATGAGCTCAGGTATGGACCCTAATTATGAGATCACTAAGGATGGTAAAGGTATAGGTGAAGAAGCAATTGATTTCATAACGTTCTAAAGATATTTTCCGTAAGGAAAATTGGCGGCAGGCATAAGAGGAATTTGGGAAACCGAATTCCTTTTTGTATGTTTACCATATTATGATACCAAAACGAATAAAATTAATCAAAATGGAAGATATAGATCCTGTAGAACCAGGAACATTAGGAACCGTTGTTAAGGAAAATATGGTACAGGGCCAAAATATCCTTGAGGTAAAATGGGATAATGGTAGAGGTTTAAATGTGATTGAAGAAGTAGATAAATACGAGGTAATAGGATAATGAAAACACTGATGAATTCTTTAAATTCATAATATTTATAATCATGAAAACATGTAGTAAATGTAAAGAAGAAAAAGAATTATCTGATTTTTATAAAGGTAAATCCGGTAAAGATGGGTATAGTAGTCAATGTAAATTATGTACTATAAATTATTCTAATAATCGTTATCAACAAGATAAGGAACAATGGATTAAAAAAACAACCCAACGCAATAAACAAGATGAAAATAGAAGTGAACGTATGGCTACTTATTTTCAACAGAATAAAGAACAAATATATGAAAAACGAAGAAAATATATTAAAGAACGTTATCATAATGATCCTTTATTTAGATTAACATTAAAAACCAGAACCACAATTAGTAATGCACTTCGTAAAACCAAACATAGAAAAACAACACCAACCCAAACCATACTAGGTTGTAGTTTTAAAGAATTAAAAGAACATTTAGAATCACAATTCGAACCATGGATGAATTGGGAAAATATGGGTGGGAAACAAGTAAATAAACCTAACACAACATGGGAAGTAGATCATATTATCCCAATCAGCTCAGCTAAAACAGAAGAAGAAACAATCAAATTAAATCATTATACTAACTTACGACCATTATGCAGTTACAAAAACAGATACATAAAACGAAACAACCATTAAAGACTCTTATAATCCACCCACAAGATAGGTCGACGGATTTCCTGAAGCCTATCTACGCTGGGATCCCAGACCAGACTCTGATCACTGGGGGCACAACCAGAAGTGAGCTCCATGAGCTGATCAGATCGCACGATCGAATCATAATGATGGGGCACGGCTACCCAGGGGGTCTGTTCAGTGTAGGGCAGTTTCCGGCACTAGGGGCTATAATAGGGATTAATGAGGTTGAGTACCTCCAGGGTAAGGAAAATATTTTTATATGGTGTAATGCAGATAAGTTTGTCTCAGGACATAAGTTAAAAGGATTCTCTACGGGTATGTTTATATCTGAAGTGAGTGAGGCTAATTATTGTGGATTGCCGGGTACACCCCAAGATGAGGTTAATGAGTCGAATGATACATTTGCTCAGTTCATGAGTGAGGCTCTTAATGAGGGCCTAGGCGCGCGCGACCTGAAAGAGACCATTAAGGACAGGTATGGGGTTCTAGCAGATATAAATGCTGTAGCAGCCTATAATAATGAGAGAATATATTTGTTCAATTAAGGATAAAATCGTATATTTACAGCATGGAACAAAAGACATTTACAGACATTTCGACTAGCGAGTCATTCCCTAAAACCCTAGTGGTCCGCAACCACGAAGGTGGGCTCATATGGCAAATATATCATGTCCAGAAACAATCTGAGGCGGATCGGTTAACAGTCAACGCTCACAGAAATGGGTTTGAATGTATAACGCTAGAAGATTATCAGCCCGACTATGATGAAACATGGCCGGACTGGAGAGAAACACCAGGTGGGTTGGATATAATAAGCTAATATTGTATGTTCACATCATGAGAAATAAATTAAGAATTATAATCGTATTAACAAGTGTAATGTTGCTATATTGTGTTTTAGCTCATTGCTGGTTTGGAGTGATTTGTATGGGTGGAGCCTTAATTAGTGGTGTAATGGCTTATCAATCCTATATGGGGGAGTAAAATAAAAATTGTATATTCACAGCATGAAAAAAGAAATAATGATTTTAATAATGATAGTAATAACAGGTTTACTATTCATAACGCTCTTATCATTTAGAGATTTTGTAGGAGCTTTGCTTGTTGGAATTGCTTTAGTGTTTGAAGCACGAGCTTTTGAAGCAACAAGAGATAATATTTAGTGTCGTTTTATTATTAGGTGGAGGGGTGTTCTTAATCGAACACCCTTTTTATTTGGCCGCCGCAAGATGGATTCGTATGTTCACCTCATAATAAAAAACATCATGACAATAATTTTAACACCACAAGAAAGCGAAGAGTATTTCTACAATGCATTATGTAATGGCTTATCTGAAATGGGAGGCTACGGCTTAAGAATGGACTACAAGAAAGAACATTATGCTCAAGCCAAATCAAAACTCACAGAACCATGTTTCGAAGATGTGCTGATGCAGATCCTGAGAGACGGAAACACATTTGGGTTCGAGGATATTGAGTGCGATGGAGAGTATAGCAAGCAGATCAGCTTGAAAGACGTACACGACAAAATGCCTAATGTAGATCAATTTCACCTAATGGAGATGATCAATGAGAATGATGATGCCGGAACAGCAGACGTTATTCTTCAGACTGTATTCTACGATGAGGTAATTTTCGGCTAGTAAATCACAAACACAAAGGTATGAAGACCGGGACCCATGGGTTCCGGTTTTTGTGTCTCTAGTGGTTCGTGCCCCGCGGTACTTGAGGGTTTGAGACCCCGTGACCTAGTGGGGGTGGGTCTTGTGCCCCGCGGGGATCTGGGATCTGGGGCTCTGGAGGGAGGAGGGAGGGGTCTATCTGTTGGCCGTACGTACGCCGTATGGTGTATGTAAATAGTAGAGCCCCACGCGCGCAGTCGTCCATGCGGCGTGCCACCATATATCAAAAAAAGTGTGATGGATTTATAAAT
>Ga0209668_10000270_pt1 | contig 21169 bp, 23 predicted proteins | sample FrelakmetPLP11PL_FD_187150 | JGI IMG/M metagenome (GOLD analysis project Ga0209668, IMG submission 187150) | Freshwater lake sediment microbial communities from the University of Notre Dame, USA, for methane emissions studies - PLP11 PL (SPAdes)... | ecosystem: Environmental > Aquatic >... | reverse complement strand
CCCAAAGACATGCGGTCTTTTTTTGGTGTTGCTAATGTTAATGTGACTATTTCTTGTGAAAAATAAAATAAAAAATTTTGTGTTTTGTGTTTTTTTTAGTGTTTGTTGAATGACTAGTGACAATTTGAAGAATAAATTTAAGTTTTTATAAAGAATTTTATTATTTTTTTTATTGCGTGTCATGTCATTGCAAGATTTACCCTACGAGTTACTCAATTACACTTTGGAAAAAGTAAGATTGAATCCGCTATTGGCGTTGAGACAAACATCAGTCGATTGCCGCAATGTCGCAACCGTCGCGCTGGCAAATCAAAAGTTACAATTTACATGCCCGCCAGGCATAACCAAAGCTTCCAAAAGCCTTTGCTACTGCAGTCAACGAACAAATTGGTTGGACGTGCCCTTTGTTACTACTGCAACTAAATTGGAAATCTATAGCTATTCGGATTTTTTAATTGTTGAAAATTCATTACAGGGTGTCACTCATCTTACGTTAAAAAATTGCAACCAATTAACTAATGTCAGCGCGCTTAGTAATTTACACACTCTTTATTTAGGCGGCTTCTTGGAGTTGACCGATGCAAGTGCTCTTGGGAATTTACACACTCTTATGTTAACCGGCTGCCAATATTTAACCGATGTAAGCACTCTTGGAAATTTACACACTCTTGAGTTATCTTGTTGCGATAATCTGACTAATGTAAGTGCTCTTGAAAATTTACACACTCTTGATTTAGCTTGTTGTAATAATCTGACCAATGTAAGTGCGCTTGGAAATTTACACACTCTTGATCTGTCAAATTGTCCTAATTTAATTAATGTAAGTGCGCTTGGAAACGTACATACTCTTAATTTATCCGGGTGTGATGCTTTGACTGATGTAAGTGCGCTTGGAAATTTACACACTCTTAATTTATCTGAGTGCGATTCTCTGATTGATGTAAGTGCGCTTGGAAATTTACACACTCTGAATTTGGCGGATTGTTGTCGGATTGTTGATGTAAATGCGCTTGGCAATACACACACCCTTGTATTATCTGGTTGCGTAAAAATAACTAATGTAAGTGCGCTTGGAAATTTACATACGCTTGAGTTATCATATTGTAAACTGTTAACTGATGTAAGTTCTATTGGTAATGTACATACTCTTGATTTATCGGAATGTGATAATGTCATTGATGTAAGTTTTTTAGGAAAGGTATATAATCTTAAATTAACAAATTGTCCTGGAATAACAGACGTCAGTGCACTCGGCGAAGTCAAAGATCTTGATTTGTCTGATTGTCCGGGAATCACAGATGTCAGTGCTCTTGGTAGAGTGACCAAGCTTAAATTGTCCAATTGTTTTGGAATTACAGATGTCAGTGCGCTCGGCGGAGTTCAAGATCTTGATTTGTCCCATTGTTTTGCTATTACTGGCGTCGGGGCTCTGGCTAATGTGCCAAAACTTTCAGTATACGGATGCAGCACCGCTGTGTGTATGTTGGTTAAAATGTTTAAAAAATAAAAATTTACTCATTATTTATTGCAATCTTAAGGTAGCAGAGCAGGCAAATGAAGCCCGGGGTCTCTTTGTGGTAGGGTTTGAAGTAGCGGGCGAGCGAGTCGCAGTGACAGCAGGTTTCCGCGATGGCACCGGGTTCGTCGAGACAAGAGGTGCAGCAGTAGAGCCACTGTTTGCGGTCAGTTAAATACTTTGAAATTTTGGATTTTTTTCCACAAAGAATGCACGAAATTTTTTTGTGATTTGTTGACATTCTTTTTAAAAAAAATATTAATTAAAAAAATTTTTATAAAAAAATAAATGGCCGAAACCGACGCACAGCCCACAAACGCTCTAGTTAAAGGATCCGCTAGTCTCGGGCGAGCCCTCACTCTAATCCTTGTAGTGCTTACTGTGGTTTTTGGGATAGTGATGATTGTGTACGGAATCAGGATGATAATGGCGCGAAACGATCATTCGCAGCAAATATCGGGAAAAATAATTTCGGCAAACTGTACGACGCCAAAGAACCAAGCAAGCGGTTCTTCGGAAGTCTCGTGCTACGACGTAAAAATTAGCTACACGTTGCCCGGAGACAACTCTATTTACTTTCACACCTTTTCTGGGATACACTCCGACAAAGAATATAAAACCGGTGACCCAATAATTATTTATTACGGACAAAAGGATGGAAAGCCGGGCGGAATTGTGGAAAAATGGAACTCGCGCGACCTAATCGAAGAAGGCATTGCTTTCATCGTGGCAGGCAATGTGGCGATCGGCCTGATGCTGTTCCTCAACTACTTGGTGCGCAGGTTCGAGTATGCCGCCGCCATCGCTGGGCCCGTTGAATTGTTCTCCATCCTGGTGTAGCGCTGCACCATGTTATGGTAGCTATCGACCGTCTCCATGAGCAGCTGCTCGGTAGTAGAAATTCTCGGTTCTGGTTCAGCGGTAAGTTCAGCAGGAACTTCTTCTTCTTCTTCTTTGGCAATAGACCAACTTTTTCCGTCGTAAATAAAACGCATCTTCCTGGAAGCCGAGTAGAGATTTATAGCCATTAAAGTTAATAATTTATTAAATTTAACACAAAAAAATAATCATGAGTCGCCTAGTTTTATCCGCAGGCGGTCAACAGGGCGTGGCCTACATCGGCGTTGTCCAGGCACTGGAGCGCCAATTCAACTGCCGCTGCCTGAACCAGCACTACTCGTCATTCGAGGGCACCAGTGCCGGGGCCATGACGGCATTTTTACTGTCGCTGGGGTTTACCTCGCTGGAGCTCCTGCTGCACTACCAGCGGGCCCCGGTCTACTGTCCCGATATGGCGAAGCTGCCCCGAAACTTTGGGCTCGCTGATATGCGCACCTTTCTGCACAAGGTTATTGTGGATGCGTTACGAAGCCGGGGAATTTCAGAGGGTGAAGCTGAGAAGATAACGTTCCGCCGGCTGCAGGAGCACACCAAGAAACGGCTTGTCATTGGCATCACAGTGATTGGGCGCGACGGGCCGAATGGGGCAATGGACTCGGACGGGGAGTACGATGCGAGCGTCGACAACAGCCCGGAGTGGCCAGTGGTCGATTGCCTGATGGCGTCAATGGCAATTCCGCCGCTGTTTGGCCCGGTGTCAATCAGGGTCGATGACAAGACCACGGTGTACGCGGTGGATGGGGCGATGGCGAATGGCTTTCGTTTTGGATACCAAGCCAAGGATGACTCGGAATTACTGGGTATTCTGCTGAAGCCCGAGCGGTCCCCTAGTCTAGTGATGGGCTACTCGCCGCGCACCCACTCGGTGCTCCAGTACCTGATGTACATGTGCGAGCTGCACTTTTTCTTTGTGGCAAGCCAGCGGGGAAAAGACATCAAGTCGAGCAATGTCATTACGATCCGGTGCACTTCGGCGGCTGGAACGATTTACCAGCCGGACGCCAATGCGATGCAGGAACTCATTGCGGCCGGTGAAAAGCAAACACAAGACTACTTTGTGCTTCTCGCTGAACAAAAACGCAAGGCCGATGTCGCAATCACTCGAGAAATGGGCAATGGATTTCCCGGAGTCGCGTCTGGCAAAGACTCTCCGGAGGAATGCGGAGAACGCTGAAAAAACTGAGTCGCTCGTGCTGGACGACCTGACTGGCTCGTCGGCAGCCTGTGACGGACTCGATTGCCGGCGCTGCAAGACCAAGAACCCGCTCATCTGGCAACGCCAGCTCCGGAGCGCCGATGAGCCGATGACCGTCTTCTACCTCTGCAGGAATCCGGCGTGTGGCATCCGCTGGCGCGAAGGCTAATAAATAAAATATAAATGTGTTATTAATTGTTTTATTTATTTACAGTAGCATGCACAAAAGCATCATAAATTTCAGATGGCCCGGACCAAAGTAGCCGCAAAAAGGAGTGCAAAACTTGGGTTTAACCCAATCACCAAGCATATGCGAAGTCAAGAAGCAGTGTCTCGCCAGATTCAAAAAATTTTGCCGACAGTTGAAGACGATGAAGTTGCAATGCTTTTTAAAAAAATTGACGACAATATAAAATTTTTTAGAAACGAATTTGTGCAAGGAAACAAACAAATAGCAGAAAACTACATTTTTAAAGTACTGGACCAAGCTCGAGATGTCGGAGATCGTCTGTTTCCGTTTGCAAAAAATGAAAGCTTTGAAAAAATAAAGGCTTTGATGGCTGTTGATGGCAAAGCTAACGAATGGCAAGAAATATTCAAAAGAATGAAAAATAATTTTTCAATTTGCCGGATGCATTATCTCCGCAAAGATCTTGTGCCTTTAAAAAAAAATTTAAAAAAACTGCTGCGCAATGCTTCTTTTTTGCTTTTGTTTGTACAAAATGCTCAATAAAAATATTTAAATTTATACAAAATTTTATTTTATTTCATAGTAGAACAGACATAGATAGAATCGCCATTAGCAGCAAATGCAGGGTAGGTAGTTTCCTGGGGTGAACAAACCTTAGAATCTAGGGTACCGGTTGCGGCGTGGCAATACTGTCCCGCGGTGCCGGCCTCGCATGCTTTAGGAAGAAATGTAGCACAGACATGAACAGGTTGTCTTCGGTTTGTCATAGTGAAAAATGAAGTTTCCTGGGCAGAGCAGGGAACCGAGTCAACGGTTCCGGTTGAAGCGTGGCAAAATTGCCCGGCTTTTGCGGTTTGACAAGAGGCTGGAAGAAAACAGCCGTTGTTGTTTCCAGTGGCCTCAACAATACCTGGGACGAGTCCGATTGGACACGCTCTTTTTGCAGAAAGACAGTAACCCGAGTTATAAGATGGGTCGCTTATAACAACCTGGGCTGCAGGATTACTACAGGGTAACATTGAAGGATTTTGACAAACGCCGTCTACATTGGCGCTTTTCATTCCGGGGCATTTTGGAGCAGACATTTTTTTTTATTAAAAATTTTTTATTAAATATTTTTATTTTATAATTTGGCGATATTCAAGTTATTTTTCTTGAAGATTTGGTAAGCCAAAAAGCCAACAAATACGGCACTCACCAGAGAAGCAATGAGCTGGATGTACCATGAGTAGCCGAAACTATCGGTAACTGTAACATTACCCAAAATTGGTGAAATTTGTGTTCCTATTTTATCGCGTCCATTAAGACTCTTATCAAGGCCCCAAATTATAGCGGTAAGGATAGATGAAATAGATCCGAGTGCCAAAATACCTATTGCGGCCATTTTGTAATTACTAAACAACAGTAGTGCGTAGCCAATAAGCATCAATACCACGCCGGCAATTGCGTAAACTTGACAAAAGCGCAAGGCATTTTTTGAGGTTACATTATCCGAAGTTTTGTTGGATGAACCTGTACCAAAATTTCCTCGGAAGAGGCCAAAGTTTACGGTTTGGACTGATGTTGTCGTAGTACTTTTTACTATTGACCAAGATTTAGTTACTAGGGCCACTACTAAAAAAACAACGACTGCCAAAAAAAGCCCCAATAAAATAATTGATTTAGTTTTCTGATCCATTTTTATATAAATATTTTTAATATTTATAATTTCTTTTTTTTTTTAATTAATTAATTATTTATTAAAAATGCCAGGTGGAGGAGGTCATGGAGGCGGAGGCGGCGGAGGCCATGGCGGCGGAGGCTACGGCGGAGGCCATGGCGCCGGAGGCTACGGCGGAGGCTACGGCAGAGGCCACGGCGGTTACGGAGGAGGCCACCATCGAGGCTATAATTACAGAGGCTACGGTTACGGTGCTGGAGGCTACGGTTATCCATATCCCTACTATTACGATGACCAGAACCGGATGTGTACTGTAACGAATGACGGTGCGGTTGTCTGCTATCCAGTAGATCCTGTTTACGGAAGCTTTGTATAAATAGGAATGGACTATATTTTTTGGGACATTGTTGCGCTATTGAGTGCGCTGTACATAAGCACCAATTTCCCGCAAATATTTGACATTGTAAATTTCACGACCTTAATTTTTATTTTTAAGTTAAACAGGCTCTTTGTTCACGAAGCCTTTGTGCTGTGGAGCATCAGCGGGACTATCATCACGACTCTGTTTTGGAGATGCCATCCGCTACTGACCTGTGCGCGAATTCTCTCGTCCGCGGGCCAATATTATTTGATGAATAAGCCACGATGATAAATTATATAATTATATAATTAATTTTTGTAATAAAAAAAATGGATTTAACCCAAATTGTACTGAAAGCGAAGCGAACCTACAGCGATGCAAGCAAAAACGAAAAAAATTTGATTTTTTTGGAAATGATTCTAACCAAAGAAATAGAGGAAGTTGATGGCAGGATAAAAGTTCTGGGCAAAGATTTATTGTGGAAAAATCTTGAGAAGATGCCGGAAATGGAGGCCAAGGGCGTGCGCGGACTTCGGCGATGCACTGCACTTTGCTTTGCAGAAAAAATAGACCCCGGACTTTCGGGCATTATCTCTAGCCTGAAGAATTTTGAAAACTTGTTTGGAAGCATCCCAGAACTGGTTTTTGACAGGGTTTTTGTGGGAGCGGGTTGCGCAGAAAATACCCAAATCCCGGAGGAGTGCAGTGTTGTTGACGAGATGCTCTGCCTACAAGCCCAGTCCCTGTTGTTCTGCCTGATGAAATCACCGCCAGCTCCAGTTACCCGGACGAGCAACACCCTGGCGCTAATTAAAATGTTCTATGACTGCAAAAAGGAGCCGGAAACTCTATTAGACCCGATGGAGCTCCGAGCCATTTGCTACATGATACAAGCGTACTCTGGGTATTCGAAAATAAACAGTAAGCTTCAGCCTGCAAGCGGCAAGCTGATTGGTTACGTCGATATTTTTCTGTCGATGTTTGCGAAACTGAAAGCGGCCGATACCATAGATTTTTTTAAAAACACTTTTCAAAAAATGTTGAGATGCGAAACCCTGCTGCGGGAAACAATAATGTTTCAGTTTTTACCAACAAAGCTTCTGGGCCTCTGCAAGAAAATGAAAGCTGCCGTGGTCTTGCCAATCAAGTATCGCGCCGATACCATCATCGAGATTTTAAAAAAGGTTAATTTACACTGGAAAACCGCCTATCATCTCTACAAGCCATTTGAGGACATTTTCCTAAAGATTTACCGGGAAATGAACCAACGAGATTGTAAAATTTTTTTTGCAAAGATACGCCAACGGGCGACTAACAATGTGCACCGGATGTCAAAGAGGCCGCCAGTTACTCTACACTTTAATAATTTTCCAATTCCCCCACCTGAAAAAATGCCGCAAATGCCACAAATCATAAAGTCTTCATTTAAAATATCGCCAGAAAAACCTATGTCGCCCGAAAAACCTATGCCACAAATCAAAATGTCTTCATTTAAAATGTCGCCAGAAAAACCTATGTCGCCAATTAAAGTGTCGCCAGAAAAACCTATGTCGCCAATTAAAGTGTCGCCAGAAAAACCTATGACGCCGATTAAACTGTCGCCAGAAAAACCTATGACGCCGATTAAAGTGTCGCCAGAAAAACCTATGTCGCCAATTAAAATGTCGCCAATTAAAGTGTCGCCAGAAAAACCTATGACGCCGATTAAAGTGTCGCCAATGAAAATGTCGCCCGAAAAATCTATGTCGCCAATGAAAATGTCGCCAATTAAAATGTCGCCCGAAAAACCTATGTCGCCAACGCTAATGGAAGCACTGTCGATCTACAAGTACGAGTTCCTTATTCTGAGTAAAAGCTTTGTTACTAATACTTTCAACAGTGGCATGAGCAATAAAATTAAAGCCAGTATGCGGCTTATTGTGCCGTCTAATTTGCCGATATCCAATGTAAAGTCAAATTTGCAGTACCGGCACCCGATCCATATCAAAGGGCCGCGATACGAGGACATCAATGAAAATAAGATGGTGAAATTCCTGGGCTACGGCAAAGACCGAGCACTCGCAGAAGACAAGCTCACGGACTACCGGATGCGCTACGCCATCCTGGGCTATACTCCGCTTGACAGTGATATTGCGGACGAAGCCTTCATTGTGCACCTCTGGGGAGTTAATTTGGAGAGAGCCGATACCGCGGACGCTAAATACGTAATGGAGGGCGGCGAGGTCAATGTGATGCGCTACTATGAATTGATGCGCAGTATGTTTTTGCAGTTGATTGCGGCCGTCGATGAAGTGAGGAAGCAGACCAAAAAGAATGTTATCCTGAGAATTACAAAAAATGGCTTGGGAGTTTGGCTGGGACGGGCGGAGCTAGTTTACGACGAGATATACTACCTGTACAGACAGAGTCTTGCCGAGATGACGCAAAAAAGGAATTGGCTCACAATATACCACCCCGATTTCAATACAAACTCGCCGAATGAGTCGCGGACTATAAAATTTATGAAGGGCGGAGAGGTACCTAGAAGTTTAGCGCCGGAATTGCAGCACCCAGCGAATGTGAGTGCTGATCCCTTTGGGCCCCCGGGAACCCTGGCTGGCACGGACTCGGTGCTGGTGATTGTAAATGCCTGGGATGACCGGTCCTTCATTGGAAATGGCGGTTCCGAGGACAATAGCCTGGACGGATGGATTGTCTCGGGTAGTAGCATGAGCTTCTCCACAAATTATTTGGGAAATTCCCTGGGCTCAAATTTTATCAATGCTTGCTACCTGCACAATGCATTTTTCAATCCGCAGCTGTATGAAGAAAAAAATATAATTTTATGTTAATTTATTTGTTTTTTTAATAAAATAAACATATGGAGTATCCTGATTTTGTAGAAAGTAATAATTTTAATTTTTGGAACAATAAGCCTTATTTTTTCTCCGAATATCTAAATAGTAATCTTGAGTTAAATAATTTTTTTTGTTCATATACGCCACCAATTGATGCAGAAAATTATGAAATTTTTCAGCATTTTATGGAAGATAGAATACAAAGCCCCATGTTTTTTTTCCACGAATTATTTCCACTGCTTAAATTTTCAGACATTTCCTTTGTTTTTTTGTACAATACATGTGGCGAAGAGTCGCTTGTTCTTGCAAATTGCAAGGCAATGGTTGTTGTATTTAAGGAGAGTCGCGACACAGAAGGTCTTTGTTTGCATTGCTACACGTTTGCTAGAGAAGCTCTCGGAGACACTAGGGAAAGTATAATATATTTTTTGGAAATTCAGGAGTACAATGTACCGAAAGAGAATATTATAATTCACGATAGCACAGAATTAGGATCTTTTTACGAATGCATAACACGAATGAAAGAGCTTGTGGTTGCAAATGGCCTGTACTTCCCGTCCGGATTTGCTGAAATGCTACCAGAGGGCGACTATATTCGTGAGGATTTTCTTAATAAAAATGAAGCGTTTGAAAAATATAATTTAAAAGAAAAAGATTTTAAAATTTTTTTTATTTTATTTTTTAACTTAAGATTTCCCGGTCAAGTCAATTTTTTTGAAATTGGTATTTACTACAATAGTATAAAATCGAAAAGAATTGATAGGATTGAATTAAGTGACTTCAAAAAAATTTGCCAAATTAGCGACAACCCAAGGTTTTTAGTGTTTATATCGTCAAGTAATAAAGACAATGGCGATGAAGAGATTTCACCTAGTAGTCATGAATTAAAAATTTTAATAGATAGAAAGTTTAAGAAGATTGTTATAATAGATTCAGCAGTGGATATATTTAATGAATTTTCACTCGATGATTTTAAAACTTTATTTGCAAATAAATTATTGGAAAAAAATATAATTGACATTACAATGTACAGTGTCGAAGAATCAATAGTTAGTTTTTTGAATAATGATTTTTATGAAAATCGACCAAAAGACGAATCTGAAAGCAAACCAAGCGAACCAAGCGAACCAAGCGAACCACTTCGGAACGAAGACTACGAACCCGAAGATAATAAATTATACTACAGGGGCAACCGGCCAATAAATCGTGAATCACCATCAGTCATTTACCTTCAAATTATGTTTCAAGAAAAAAGTTCAGTAAAATATATTGATTACTGCATTTTTCTGAGCTGGTGGATGTTATTTATAATATTAAAACTAAATGAATACAATTGGAAATCATTTACCCAGATTGCAGGCGAGGATCTGAATAAACTTGTGGAGGAAAAAAACAAAGATTTTATTGGGAATATTTTATTTTTGGTAATGAAAACAATAAAATCCCCGCAATACAAAACAGCAAGTAGAAAAAAAGATAAAAATATGCAAAGTAAAATTATCCGTGAAAATTTTATTGTCCAAAATGTACTAAATCCAAATGCGCCTGCTAGTCGCTTTGGGTGCGAAAATAAAGAATTATAATAAAATAGCAATGAAAGTTTTATTGTATGGTCATCGCGGATGGATTGGCCAGCAAGTTGTCAGCCTCCTGATCTCACAAAGGATTGAGCATGTTCTTTCCGAATGTCGCGTTGACGATGAATCAGCCGTCGAAAAAGAACTTTTAGCCATTGAGCCGACACATCTGCTGTGCCTGATTGGCCGAACGCATGGCGGAAATTTTACAACAATCGATTACCTGGAACAGCCGGGCAAACTCTATGAAAATGTCCGCGATAATCTTTTCTCACCGCTCTATCTGGCCATTCTGACAGAGCGCCATAAATTACACTTGACCTATATGGGCACAGGATGTATCTTTTCCTATGACGAGCAACACGCCGTTGGAGACGAAACAGCGGGTTATTTGGAAAGCGATAAGCCCAATTTTTTTGGGTCAAGTTACTCTATTGTTAAAGGCTTTACCGATAGAATTTTGCACCACTATCCCGTGCTAAATTTAAGAATTCGTATGCCAATAACCGCCGATATTACAATGCCGCGAAACTTTCTTACAAAAATCCTCAGTTACAAAAAAATCTGTTCCATTGAAAATTCCATGTCTGTTCTACCGGATTTACTGCCAGTGATGCTGGACATGATGGCTGGCCAAGAACGCGGAACCTATAACTTTACCAATCCAGGAGTCATTTCGCACAACGAAATCCTAGGGCTCTATCAAGATATCATTGACCCGTCATTCAGATGGCAAACCTTTTCCATTGAAGAACAGCGCCAGATTCTAGCCTGCGAGCGGTCCAATAATTGTTTGAGTACTGACAAATTGAGCAGTAAGTATTTAGTTCCCAATATAAAAATTAGCGTAAGAAATTTATTTTTGAATTTGCAAAAATAAGTGCCAAAAAACACAAACGTTTTTCGGAAAGACGATGCACTACTTTCTTTGGTTTTCTGAATTTTTTACACAAAGGTATTTCATGGGCAGGCGCGAAATAGTGCACATCTACAAGATCGACGACACTGAATATACATGCACTCATGTTTCCTACAACGAAAGCGGTAAACCCTTGTTCAGAGATACTGTGCTGGTCGCTGAAGGAGAAGCGATGTACGTCCGGTCGCTAAAAACTCCGGCACGCTATCGGGAGAGCAATCTTATTTTTGCCGCGGCCAATAAGATTGATATATGCGCCATCTGCTTGGATGATACCGTGATCGATGCTAGCTCCTGTCAATTGCCCTGCAAGCACCATTTCCACCTGAGGTGCATTTACAGTTGGATTATTAATAAGGGCACTTGTCCTTGCTGTCGCGCAACAATAAATCAATTTACTTGAATTTTACATAATAGTATTTCCCCTCTACATTTACAGAGAAATCGCCGCTTCTTGGTTCTTGCATAATAAACCTTTTTTTAAGCATTTTAATTAATTTTGGGGAGATGTTTTTTCCACTAAAGGTAATGTGGAAAATATCTTTTTTCGGTAAAAATTCCATTGAAACGGAATTGCACTTTACCTTGGGAAACCCAAATTCAATAGCATAGAAATTAGCCCTTTCCTTAATATCGTTTAAAACATAGGCCCTAGTTTTTCGTGTAGTGTCGACGATGCGAAACTCCTGGTTATCGACGAGGTAGTCATTGATATTATCCTGCAAAACAATTTTCAGGGAAAAGCCCAACGAATTACTTTTTTTTCGAACTCTAGACATCTTTTTTATAAAATAAACAAATATTTTTTTTTATTTTTGGGCAACAATAAGACTTCGCCAATTTGGGGGAAGCGTTAGCGGGGCGGAGAGATCGGTAACGCCCAAAACAAACATCGCCTGTCTCGGCGGAAGCCCGGAACCAAATGGCAAATTCATGGTCAAGAAGGAGTACATCGAGTCGTCAAAGATTTTCTTGTTCTGCTGCTCGCGATTGCTGCTTGAAGTGCGGATCGTGATGTTCTGCTTCTTGCACCAATCCGTACAGAGCTCCATGAACCTCGCGTAGGGCATGTAGACCGAGAAGTTATCGCCGCGGCGCGCCAGTTCCTCGTCGCGGTCCAGGATGTCGGCATTGTACAGGAACTTTTTGGTAGGATTAAGCTCCTGCTCGATGCCTTCCCGGGCCTTGCAAAACTTCTCGTCGGCAAACGACCAAAAAGAGACGCCACTATAGTCCTCGAGCAACTGAATGTAGCAGGCGTGGAATTTCATCAGCAGGGCCGGAAGCTCAACCCGCAACTTCTTCGCAATGGTAGTATCGACCTGGTCATCACGAACGGCATTCTCCATGCGGACACAAAAAATACGCCGAAAGATAGCGCCAAGTGCATCGGCCCAGGGAGGCAAGTCGTTACCAGTAAACAGGGTCTGGGCAACGAATTTGTGCATCGTCACTGTTTCCATGTGTTTCCGGTTAACCGTCACCGACTCGCCAGTCACCATGCTCTGATAGTCCGACGCGGCAAGACCGAAATTGTGCTTGACTTCCGGGCAGATAATGAGGTGCTTGTTGAGCAGCGACGCGATCGCAAAAGTAGTCTGGCAATTGGAGGAAAGCTTTCCGATGGACTCTTTGCCGTAAAACTTGGAAACAATTTCGCAGATGATACTCTTCCCCGTGCCGGCAATTCCGAGAAAAAAGATACCGACCTGAAAATTATCCAGTTCGCCGACCTCGTAGAGAAGGCGGCCGAGCATTGCGTAGATCTGAAACATTGAGGAGACGACGGGCACAGTAATGTGGTCTGGATTATAAGGCCGCTGGAAAAACGAATAGCCCTGGCGTTCCAGGATTGAGTCGAAGATTGGAGTGGGCCAAGCCGTGGGAAAAAAATGGGGTGAGCCCGGGATTGACGAGTGCATCAAGATATTGGGTTTCATGGGCTCGCCAGAATTAAGCATCTGGGCAAACTCATCAGAAAAGTCGCGCTTGAAAAGGCGAGACGAGTGCACGTCCTGGGAAATAAGGGACGAGCAAAAGGTAATGTCTTCGCTGTCAAAGTAGAAGAAGCGGCCGTGGCCATCGGGACGAAGCTCGGGGCCCACGTACTTGGGCAAATCGCGGCCCAGTACTAGCAACCCATTCTGAAAAGAAAAAAGCCGGCGGTACCGCGAAACCGGGGGCAGATCATCGTCGCGGCCATCGGTAAAATACTTGACGGCGTTCTCAAAATTTGAAGAGACCCGAGTAGCATTGGACCAGGAGTTGCCGTGCTCTTTCTTGTCGCAAAAAATTGTAATTGCCTCGCGGATCGACTTCACCGGTTTCCAATAGTGGGTGTGCAAAAGCTTGCCGGCCGTTTTGCCGGCCTGCATTTGCTCCCTACAAATCATCTCGCCGTCGCGCCGGTACCGATGGTGAACAAAGTGCCGGGACAGAGCAATCACCAGAGCCTGGAACGCGTTGAGGTCATCGGGAACGTGGGAAAACCGCATCAAGTCAAACTCATTTACTGGCTTAAAAACAGGCTCAGTCGGGTCAACGGCGTACACTGAGCGGTACACGGCGTGCAGTAGCTCGTGCAGATGGTAGGCTATTTCAGTGACCTTGTGCAGCTTCCTGGACACCTCAAGGCGCTTATCAAGCCAGGGCTCAACTGGGGCAGTCGCAGCTCCAGCGGCCGGCTGAGTAGCAAACCGGGTTCGCTGGCGTTTTGCCGGTCTCTCGCGCACCGAATTGTCAGCTGACTCGGCAGTAGCGGCCGGCTCAAACGACGTAGCGATATTGGAGCGCTGGCACACCTCGTAGACGAGACCGATGACGCCAGCGTGGAACTGGTAGGTAGTCTCAAGGCGAGTCATCTGGGGATCCTCGTCGAGCGTAAAGCCAAACACAGCTTCAGCGACACGCACCGCTTGGTAACGCTGCGTAGACAAAACGTTATCGACATCAATGAGCCAGTGTTTGCACAGGGCATCCAGCACCTGCTTGGCTTCTTTTTTTGGGGGCTTCTGAAGATCGGCAAGTTTCCGGGCCGACGCAATCATATGCAAATAGGCCTCGTTGAGCGACAGGGGCACATTGAAATTGTCCATTTGAGGACCAATGTAAATGCCGCCGATCTGGGTGCTATGCACACGCTCGATTCGTTGGGTGGCAGTATTATCCGCAAACTGACTGAGTCCTTGAAAAAATTCGTCAAAACTTTCGTCTTGGATTTGACCAATGTCCATCCACTATCCACGAAAAAAATAATTAAAGTATATAATGTTTTTTTAACTATTTTATTTTTTTCATTATTTTTTAAAAGGTAAAAACACAAAAGATTGCAACTCCTTGGGGTCCAGGGTGTTTTCGCCAATGTAGTAGCTATTGGTGTAGTCGGGACCCACAAAGTTACGGTCTGAACAGGCAATGTGAAAGGAAATGGGATCTTGGATGCACCGGTACGGGTAGGCGCCGTAGTAGTTGTAGTCGGGGAAATTGTAGGCACACGTCGACGAGCCTGGCGTGTATCCCGGATGTTTTAAATTTTCTTTGGTATTCATTTTTTATTAATAATATTTATTCTGGGTTATTTTTAGTTTTTTCCCGCTTCGCTGCCCTTTCGTCGCGCTCAATTACTGCTTTGCTCTTGACCGGCGGCGCAACTTTCCAGTTGCGCAGCGTATTCCAATAGCCGGGCCCGTAGTCCACGATGATTTCCTCGTTTCTGGCAATATCTTTTGTGGCCACAATGGGAAACATGCCGCGGTCGTCGGTAAAGCTCTGCTTTGTCGTCAAGTTAAATCTAGCATTTTGGACGGCTTTGGCGCAGTCCGAGCGCACCGAGTTGGCGTAGAGGCCCAAGTGCTGCAGAGAGTCGCCAACTAATTTGAGGCCACGTCCCAGCTCAAACGAAACGATGTAGGTCGGGTCGAGGTAAATGGCTTCGTTGTAGTCCACCAGCGTTCCGCTGTAGTAGCAAATGAAATCGTTCTGCTTGAAGCGCTTCTTTGCAAATAGACCAAGCCCGGCGTTGACGATGCGCGACGGACCTACATAGACCAGAGCCATATTTTTTATATTCATACAGTCAATTGAACGGACAGAACCAAGACTCCGGCACACATAACCGCGATGCAAGCGCACTGGTAGTAAAACTTGGGGTTATCGCCCTGCAGCGCCGTAATGGAAAAAGGTTTGCCACTAGCCAGGAAATCGTAGCCGCCCAGGACAAGACCGCTCAAAAGGACAGTGGCAACGGCAGCCAGGCTAAGTCTTTCTTCGGGGTAGAGAATACGACAAGCTGCGACCAGAATGCCAATGCCAATGAGGATCCCGCAGACCAATTGGTAGTAGTATTTACGCGATGCCCCGGAAAGGAAAGTAAGGTGAGTGGAGATTGTGTTGTAGAGGTACAGGAGGAGTACGGGGACGGCGATGAGAATGGAAATCAATATCCACGGTAGCATTGAATTTTTTTTTATTTAAATCTTTTAATAACAAAAAAAGTAATGCCGTATAATCCGCAAGCTTACAGCTCGGCCCATGTAGAAGCCTCGGGTGTCTCATTGCCGCCCGGTCCCTTGAGCGGTTTCCACAATAGTGCACAGCAGCAGTTCCAGCAGCTCTATCCCTGGCTCGGGACAGTGGCCGGTGTCAATAGAGTAACAACACCGAGCCAGCCAGGAATAACGAGCGAGAGTCTTAACGACGTAAGTCCAAACGCAGATGACACAACAAGGAAAGTAGAAGAAGTGCCGAGTGGTGGCACAGTGGTTTCAACGAGGACGAGCAACCTGGTGAGCTGTCCCAACGCAGACGGCGAAGTAAGCCTGGGATGCTGGTTGTTGAGTTCCGATAACGACAGGTTTGCCCGGAAGAACCTGGAGACCGATACTATGCCCGGCGAAAAAGAGCCCCGGGACATTATGGTGGTTCCGGGCAACTGGATGGACCTGCAGAACGACCCGGCCTCCCAGACCTACACAAATGTGACGGCGGACCTGTATAACCAAGAGACGCTGGCGTCGGAGCAGCGGATTTTCACTGGCCTGATGGTGAACTCCAATACTGGGCAAATGTACGAGACCTACGAGGACGATGTGCCGCCACCAAACACTGACAGGGCGCGGCACCTCCCAGAGGAGTTTACCATTCAGAACCCGAAGATGACGTCGCTCAATGGCGGCTGGGACCCGAATTTGCCCACCCGAAACAAAACTGAAGTCCTCGAGGTAGAGTACGGGCCCGATGCCGGCCGCAATATCTGGGGCTCGGGGCTTTACGCCTCTAAGATTCGAGACATTACTGAGCAAAAGGATGTCCGCCAGCAGTTCAACAACCGCGACGGCTTTGTTCCGATTGAGCCGGCCTGGGATACTAGGGCCGTTGGATTTGTGGGCCACGTCTCAGCGTACCGCGGGACCCCGTACATGCCTCCGACCCAGCGCGAAGCCACTATTAAGCCCATCACGTTTAACGATACTGTGACTAATGTACAGAACATAGACTTTGACCGGCCCGCCGACCGGACGAATCCGGTGCACAATGGCGATGCCCGCCAAGGAAACCGGGAACACCCGGCGATGTTTCAGGGCGGCACAATGTCGATGGCCAATCAGGCGCCAGGCCGGATTAATTACAGCGCGGTGGACATTCACCAGACTCCACGGGTCTTTGACCCGACAGTTAACGCTGGACAAATCTACATTGATGGCAACGTCGTGCTGAAGGAGGAGCAGCGCTACAGTAACTATTTGGCGGGCGCCGACGCCCACGCCATTAAAGTGACTCCGGTAACACGGGGTCAGCGACGGAATGCCGCGAGGCAAGACAAGTCAGAGGGCAACCAGTACTCGGTGGGACAGCAGACATCGACACAGGGGCTGCAGCAGTCAATAGACCGGGATTTCATGGCTACAGTTAGGCTTATAACTGAGAACACAGAGGCCCAGGGGGCTCGTCAGAGTCACCAGCAAAGCGCTATTGGAGACGGCGACGGCTTTCCCGAGAGCCGAGCCAGTGTTCGGCTAGGAACGGATCGTTCACTCGGCTCTAATTTGGCGTCAAACAAGCGCCAGTCAATGGCATCAACTATTGGGGCTGCCGATGGGCGTCTGGCCGATGAAATGGCTTTCCTGTCGTCTGTGCGCCTTATTACCGATGCCCGGGATGCGACCCTGACTGGCTTCCGCACTTTTGACGAAATTGAAACGTCTAACCGCAACGTGGCCATTACAAAATTGGCCAAAGAGCGGGCTTTGGCTTCTCGCTCTACCGGGATATCCGACGGCCAGGCCGATGGCGGATTTGTTAAAATTATGCCTGAATTTAGTGGGAAAATTGACAGAAGCCGCTCGGTCGCGCTGGCCGACAGAGCTACTGTGGGAGGCGCGCTAGAGGGCGAGCGTCGGCACGAGTCTATGCGGGCTGTTAATAGAGCTTCGCGATTTGAAAATTCCCCTGAGTTTGATCAAGAATTTTCCCGGATAACCTATGGGGCCATCGAGCAAATTGGCATGGGCTCGACTCAGGGACCTGAGGTTACGGTGTACAAAAAACAATTTGGGGATTCCCTGCCTAGAATTCAGCCCTCATTTATTCCCGTTTGGTAAACAATAAAATATATATATATGTATTTTTTTTTATTAAGAAATAGCTAAAAACTGCGACACTAAAAATTCCCGGGAAATCGAGTCGTTGATGCTCACAATTGTGCCCAAAACAGTAGCAGCCAGGTTTGCAGTTGCTTTGTCGTGGCGAATCTTTACGGGAATGGCGGTTGTCTCGGAAATAGGCGATATCTTGAGCAGGCATTCCATAATGACGGAAAACGATAGAAGCGATGGCTGTAAAAAATCCTCCAGAGTTTTAATGAGCGGACAGGATGTGTCGATGGTTACGCGACCGATTCCGAGCGGCTGAACAATTTCCCACTGCCACTGGCCATTGGACATGTGGCGGGCTTCAATGAGCAGATCGACGGTGTGGTGCTCTTTCCACTTGAACGGCAGCGTCTGGGTCAGGGGTTTATCGCGCGGCATAAAAATAAGGCCATCGTCGTCGGACACGGGCTCAAATTTTGTGAGAAACTCGTGAAGCGAATAGTAAGGCTTTGGCTTAAAATCAATATTTTTGATGGCAAAGTTTCCGGCGACAACCTGGGCTTCAATGAGCTGAGCGGCGGCCATTCGATCGACGTAGCCATTGGCAAGAAAAGATTCGCCGGAAACGGCCACAACGTCAAACACCAAAAACAGCTTTTCGTGGGACTTGGACGGCAGGACTTCGCCGGTCAAAAGAGTTCCCTTGAAGTAATCGGGGTGGCAAGTAACTTCGTAGAAAAAAACAGCGCCAGTCCGGTCGAGGACACAGCAAAAGCGAGTTCTGTTTTCGTCCGGGAAAGTGCCAAGCACGAGCGTCATGTGGATGCCGTTTGCCTTCTGGGAAACAACAAAAGCTTCCGGGGCGGCAAAGATTTTTTCAAGGCTCCGGTGGTCGATGCTCTGTGGTTGTTGCGAGGGGAAAAGCTTTCTGGGATGGCGATAAAGCCCACGGACAATGCTGTGCACCGCTTCCTTTGTGTCCGTGCTCATCGACGCACCTCGCAAAAAATTTTTTAAAAATTGGAAAAAAAATTTTTATTTTTGTGTAATAAAACAAAAAAATAAAAATGAATCGAATTGCCCCCTCTATTAGAGCTGATAACGAGCCTGCGAGTAGCAAAAAAATGACTTCCATGATTATAAGTGGAGTTGTTGCGGTTGTTCTGGCAGTTCTCAGTGGCTGGCTCGCGCGCTACCTTATGGTCAATAAGATCAAGAAAACCCAGACCTACAAGTCTAGTACTCAGTACATCATTGCCATCATTATTGCCCTTCTCATTGGTGTACCCGCTTACTTCATCTGTTATAGTATGATTAAGCCCGTTGGCGCATAATTAATATTTTTTTTTTATTTAACTCCGTAGGAAAGCGCAATGAGCAGCGAGTCGGCTAAATCGTCTTTTTTCTTGGACGAATCAAAAACCTCCCGTCCTGAAACTAGCGCCTCGCCAAAAAACTCGATCTTGTCCGTGTCCAGCAAGTAGCGGCACGACAGGATGCCGTCCTTCTTGTTGGCCGCGTATTTGGCCCGGGTTGTGGCCTTGCTGCTTACTGCATCTAGGATGCCCTTCCGGTTAACGCAGGACTCTTCATGCACCTTGAATTTTTTTCCGGCCGAAACGAAGTGCACCGTTGCGTTCCTGTTTATTTTGGTGAATACATGACAAGCCGAGTAGACGCTGGCACCGAGCGCCTTCATCCGGGGATTGCAGTTTGGCTGTCGCTCGATCGCCACGACAATTGGTAGGTCGATGGCGTTTTGTTTAATTTCACTCAACGATTCCCAGACTTTGTCGACGGCGCTCGTGATGAGTCTTCCCAGTTCGATTTTATTTACATTTCTCGACGCCGGAAACAGATCCACATTGCTCCACTTGTGGACCTGGATTTTATCCTGGGTGCCCGGCCGCGCCAGCCGCACAACACACATCCCCAAATTTCTTGTTCCCACATCTATTCCCAAAATAAACATAGAAAAAAATAATTTCTTTATATTTTTTATTAATATATTATTAATTTTTTAGTTTGCGTTAAAAGCCACACTGGGCACGGAAGCTCCGGGCTTCCTCGTAGATGGTCGCCACCAGTTCCGGACTCACCGAGTCTTTGGGCTTGAGCCAGTCGGGATTCGGGCCAAAGCGGTCCGAAGTGTCTAGCAGCTCGAGCGACTGCATCACGACCGCCGGCACAAAGCGATCAAAGTAGAATGCCGTGAGGCGCGGCAGAAGCACCGAGTCCCAGAATCCCTGGTTTTTTGGGAAACAGTCGATGCTGGCTTTGTTCGGCGTCCACACGTAGAAATGAGTGTATGGCAAATCCAGGATCTGCATGCAGCCCTGGATCTGGGCGTAGTAGTATGGCGGGATCGGTCCGTAGAGTCGCTTCCGGAACGGGCACTTGATCTCCAAAAGGTACTCGTGAGGATTCTCAGTTGGCGGACTCCACACAGGCATCGACACTAGTCCCCTCGCAGGATCAAAAATGGTTTGCTGCAGACCGTGCTCTGGCGCTACGGCGCACCGGTAGTTTACCGGAACGATCGAGGAAAAGGCTTGGGTCGTCATAATGCCGTCAGGCGACGCCCCCAGAAATGGCCACCGAGGGTTTATCGAGAGTCCAGAGTCGCGCCACTTTGGCGGCTCCGGGGTGTTCTGAACACCCCGTGAGTAAATTATGTCGTCCCCGATCGATGCAACGTACTGCTCGCAAGCCACCGACTCAAATTTGGTCCCGTAGGCCGTTGCCTCATTACCCTCAAATGACTTGAAGAGGAGCTGCACCAACAGGTCCTCGGGTTTACAATAAGGATTGAGTCCGGCGGCGGACCCAAAATTGGAGGCGGTCAGTCGGTTTACTCGCGCCGCGAGCCACGCGGGGCTGCGTTGCTCCAGTGCTTGCATCTCCAGTGCTTCGGCTGGCTGGAGCGAAAACACCGGTTCAAAGATTCCGCGGATGACTTCGGGGATTTCCATTTGAAAAAAAAATATTCTACAAAATATTGTTTATTAAGCGGCTACTTATTAAAGCTTTTTCAATTGATTTTTAAGCGCGATTTGCGCCAAAATAAAACAAAAAATATAGATTTTGGTATTTAGGAAAGGCGCTGTATAAAAAAAGGGCGGCGAATAACAGAAACGAAAAGCTTTAGCTTTAGTCGTTTTTGTAAAAAAAAGGGCGCTGTATAAAAAAAGGGCGCCAATTAACAGAAAAGATTTGACAGTCAAAGCTTTAGCTTTAGTAAAAAAAAGGGGCGCTGTATAAAAAAAGGGCGCCAGTTAACAGAAACGAAAAGCTTTAGCTTTAGTCGTTTTTGTAAAAAAAAGGGGCGCTGTATAAAAAAAGGGCGGCAATTAACAGAAAAGAAAAGCTTTAGCTTTAGTCGTTTTTGTAAAAAAAAGGGGCGCTGTATAAAAAAAGGGCGCCA
>Ga0209668_10000269_pt1 | contig 21213 bp, 20 predicted proteins | sample FrelakmetPLP11PL_FD_187150 | JGI IMG/M metagenome (GOLD analysis project Ga0209668, IMG submission 187150) | Freshwater lake sediment microbial communities from the University of Notre Dame, USA, for methane emissions studies - PLP11 PL (SPAdes)... | ecosystem: Environmental > Aquatic >... | reverse complement strand
AAAAAAAGCGGCAGCTGATGCAAAGAAGGCGGCGCCTAAAAAGGCGTCAGCACCGGTGGACGACAAGCCGGCCGACAAGAAGATCCCTGCTGGCGCGGTGAAGGCCAAGGCGGCCCTGACGAAGGCGTCGGCCAATGCGGTAAAGGCCATCAAGGCAGCCAGAAAGGAGTCCGCGCACGTAACCGGCATGGGCGGAGTCGCAGGCGTCGAGGCCGTAACGGAAGAGGCCGCCCATCCGCACAAGCGCTTGAAGGCCGAGGTCTATGAGAAGGCACTCGCTGGCCTGCAGGTCGAATTGGTCAAACTCCAGGAATGGATCAAGTTCAACAGGCTCAAGGTTGTCGTGATTTTCGAAGGCCGCGATGCGGCCGGCAAGGGTGGTTGCATCAAGCGCATCACCGAAAGCCTGAGCCCGCGCGTCACGAAGGTAATCGCACTGCCGGCGCCGACCGAGCGTGAGCAGAGCCAGTGGTATTTCCAGCGCTATGTGCAGCATCTGCCGGCAGCCGGTGAAATGGTCCTCATGGACCGTAGCTGGTACAACCGCGCCGGGGTCGAGAAGGTGATGGGTTTCTGCAACCCAGAGGAGCACAGCGAGTTCTTGCGCAGTTGCCCGGAATTCGAGCGCATGCTGGTACGCAGCGGCATCATCCTGATCAAGTACTGGTTCTCGATCAGCAACGATGAGCAGGAACGGCGGTTCAGGAAGCGTATCTATCATCCGACCAAGCACTGGAAGCTGAGCCCGATGGACTTGCAGTCGCGTGCGCGCTGGGTCGAGTATTCGAAGGCGAAGGACGAGATGTTCGCCCATACCGACATCAAACAGGCGCCCTGGTATGTGGTGCACGGTGACGACAAGGAACGGGCGCGCCTGAATGTCATCACCCACCTGCTGAGCCTGATTGATTATCAGGATCTCACGCCGGAACGTGTCGAGCTGCCGCCACGCCAGGAAGATCACGGCTATGTGCGCCCACCGATGTCCGACCAGACCTTCATACCTGAAATCTACTGACCGGGCAGCGCCGCGACCGGAATCCGTTCCCGTCGCGCCCCGGAAGGTGCGCAGGTCCCGACCAGCCCGATAGTGAAGACTGAGAGAAAAAAGCCCGGAAAATTTCGGGCTTTTTCTGTTTGGCCGACCTGTCCTGAAAGCTTGCCGGTCAGGGAAGTCCGGTCTTCCCGGCCATTGGCCGGAGACCGAAGCGCCGGTGCGGGATGGTCAGACGTTGAACAGGAAGTTGAGAACGTCGCCGTCCTTGACCACGTATTCCTTGCCCTCGGCGCGCATCTTGCCGGCTTCCTTGGCGCCGGTTTCGCCCTTGTAGGTGATGAAGTCGTCGAAGGCGATGGTCTGGGCGCGGATGAAGCCGCGTTCGAAGTCGGTGTGGATGACGCCGGCCGCCTGCGGGGCGGTGTCGCCCTGGTGGATGGTCCACGCGCGCACTTCCTTGACCCCGGCCGTAAAGTAGGTGGCGAGGCCGAGCAGCTTGTAGCCGGCGTGGATCAGGCGGTCGAGGCCGGGTTCCTCGAGGCCGAGGTCGGCGAGGAACATCTGCTTTTCCTCGTCGTCAAGATCGGCGATCTCCGATTCGATGGCGGCGCAGACGGCAACCACTTCGGCTTTTTCGGTAGCGGCATGGGCGCGGACGGCGTCGAGCAGCGGGTTTTTTTCGAAGCCGTTCTCGGCGACGTTGGCGACGTAGAGCACGGGCTTGGCGGTGATCAGGCAGAAAGGCTTGAGGTTGCCCCATTCCTCCTTGGACAGATCGAGGGCGCGTACCGGCTTGGCCTGGTCGAGCTGGGCAAAGCATTTTTCGAGGACGGCGACGAGAATCTTGGCTTCCTTGTCGCCGGAACTGGCCGGACGACGGTAGCGGTTGAGTGCTTTTTCGACGGTCGCCATGTCGGCCAGCGCCAGTTCGGTATCGATGACCTCGATGTCGCGCAGCGGATCGACGCCGCCGGAAACGTGCACCACGTTGTCGTCGGCAAAACAGCGCACGACATGCACAATGGCATCGGTTTCGCGGATGTTGGCGAGGAACTGGTTGCCGAGGCCCTCGCCTTTCGAAGCGCCGGCGACGAGGCCGGCAATGTCGACGAACTCGACGATGGCCGGCTGGATTTTCTGCGGTTTGACGATTTCGGACAGCTTCTTCAGGCGTGGATCGGGCACCTCGACGATGCCGACGTTCGGTTCGATGGTGCAGAACGGATAGTTGGCGGCATCGATGCCGGCCTTGGTCAGGGCGTTGAATAGGGTGGATTTGCCGACGTTGGGCAGGCCGACGATGCCGCATTTCAAAGACATGGGTTTTCCTTTGGGTTTGCCAACTAGACGGCTTTTCCGTGCAATTGTTGTTGGGCGCCGGCGAAATCTCCGGCAGCGAGTTTGGGCCAGGCCAGCAGGCAGCGGGCCAGCGCGTGCTCGATGTCCGGCAGTTCTTCCTTGCGCGGCGGATGCAGCACGAAATCGACGACTTCCTGCGCGAGGCCGAGCGTGCGCGGATGGCCGATGCCGAGGCGCAGGCGCCAGAATTCCGGCGTGCCAAGGCGGGCCTGGATGTCCTTGAGGCCGTTGTGGCCGCCGTTGCCGCCGCCCTGCTTGAGGCGGATGCCGCCGGGCGGCAGGTCGAGGTCGTCGTGGATGACGAGAATCTCGCTGGGGTCGATCTTGTAGAAATTGGCCAGCGCGGCCACCGCCTGCCCGGAACGGTTCATGAAAGTCGTCGGTTCGAGCAGCCAGGTATCACCGGTGCGTGCGGCCATGCCAAAGAACTTGCCTTGCGGGGCGAGCGTCACCTTTAGCTTGTCGGCCAGGTGGTCGACAAACCAGAAGCCGACGTTGTGCCGGGTGGTTTGGTATTCCGGCCCGGGGTTGCCGAGACCGACGATCAGGCGTGGAGGATTCATGGTGACAAGTGCGAAAAAGCCGCCGGCGGCATGATGCCGGCGGCGGCCATTGCAGCAGGGTGCCGGAAGTTACTCGGCAGCCGCTTCGCCTTCACCTGCGGCAGCTTCTTCGGAGCCGCCGCCCTTGCCGACGATGCCGACGACGACCGAGTCGTCCGTGCTGTGCTGGACGAGCTTGACGCCCTTCGGCAGCTTGATCTGGGACAGGTGAATGGTGTCGCCGACGTCGAGGGCGGAGAGATCCACTTCGATGAAGGCCGGCAGATCCTTGGGCAGGCAATGCACGTCGAGTTCAGTGATGACGTGGTTGACCAGGCCGCCGTTGAGCTTGACGCCTGGCGCGGTTTCTTCATTGACGAAGTGCAGCGGCACCTTGATGTGCAGTTCGTGCGTGGCGTCGACGCGCTGGAAGTCGACGTGCAGGATCAGCGGCTTGAAGGCGTGGCGCTGGGTGTCGCGCAGCAGGACTTGCTGCTTCTTGCCGTCGAGGACGATGTTGAGGATGGAGGCGTGGAAGGCTTCCTTCTTCAGGTTGATCAGCAGTTCGTTGTGGTCGATCTCGATGGCTTGCGGGGTTGCCGCGCCGCCGTAGATGATGCCCGGTACTTTGCCAGCGCGACGCAGGCGGCGGCTCGCACCCGATCCCTGCAGCGTGCGCGCTTGCGCGTTGATTTCAAATTGCATGGTGATACTCCATAAATTTCCCGGTCCGCGACCAGAACGGGAAGGTTGAAAAAACTTAATCGATGAACAGTGACGACACCGAGTCGTCGTTGCTGATGCGGCGGATGGTTTCAGCCATGATCCCGGCAACCGACAACTGGCGGATGCGCGGCGAGGCGGCGGCGCCATCGCGTAGCGGAATGGTGTCGGTGACGACCAGGGCGTCGAGATCGGAGGCATTGACGCGGTCGACCGCCGGACCGGAGAGCACCGGGTGCGTACAGTAGGCGACGACTTTGCTGGCACCTTCCTTCTTGAGCGCGGTGGCCGCCTTGCACAGCGTGCCGGCGGTATCGACCATGTCGTCCATAATGATGCAGGTACGGCCCTCGACCTCGCCGATGATGTTCATCACTTCCGAAACATTGGCCTTGGGACGGCGCTTGTCGATGATCGCCAGGTCGCATTCGAGGCGCTTGGCCAGGGAGCGGGCGCGCACGACGCCGCCGTGGTCGGGAGAGACCACCATCGGATCCTCGTAGTTCTGCTTGAGGATGTCTTCGAGCAGGATGGGCAGGGAATAGATGTTGTCGACCGGAATGTCGAAGAAGCCCTGGATCTGTTCGGCGTGGAGGTCCATGGTCAGCACGCGGTCGACGCCTGAGGCGACCAGCATGTTGGCGACCAGCTTGGCAGCGATCGGCACGCGCGATGAACGCGAGCGGCGGTCCTGGCGGGCATAGCCGAAGTAGGGGATGGCGGCGGTGATGCGGCCGGCCGAGGCGCGCTTGAGCGCATCGACGATGACCAGCAGTTCCATCAGGTTGTCATTGCAGGGGTCGCAGGTCGATTGCAGGACGAAGATGTCGCGTCCGCGAACGTGCTCCTGCAGCTCGACACTGACCTCGCCGTCCGAGAAACGGCCGACCTTGGCGCGTCCGAGGTCGACGTACAGTTCCTGCGCGACGTCGGCGGCCAGTTTCGGGTTGGCGTTGCCGGTGAAGACCATCAAGCTGTTATAGGCCATTTTCACGTCCCTTCGGGTGCTCCATCCTGGGTTGCCCGACACAATGAAATTCGGGCAGGCTTGCGACCTGCCCGAAGGATACTGGCTGGGGAAGAAGGATTCGAACCTTCGAATGCCGGAATCAAAATCCGGTGCCTTGACCAACTTGGCGACTCCCCAGCGGGTCGTCTGCACGGGTTCGCGTGCGAACGAGGCGCGGATATTACAGGAGTCGCCGGCTAAAATCCAGTGCTTTGTCAGAGAAAAGCCAGTGGATGTTCGGCCAGGCCCGCAGCCAGCCAGCCGTTCATTCCCTGCGGCAACTGCCGGAATACTGCTTCGGCACTCGCCTGGTCGGCGAATCCGGCGAAGACGCAGGCCCCGGAGCCGGACATCATGGCCTGTGGCGCGTATTGCCTGAGCCAGGCCAGATGCTCGGCAACCGCAGGGAAGCGGGCGCCGGCGACCGCTTCGAGATCGTTGCGACCCTGGCCGTGGCGCCAGTCGGCCGGGCGGATCGGCGTGCTGTCGCGCTTCAGTTCCGGCGCCCCGAAAATGACCCCGGTCGGCACGTTGACCGCGGGATGCAGTACCAGATAGGTCGCCGGCGGCAAGTCGACATCGGTGAATGCTTCGCCGACGCCCTCGGCAAAAGTGTTGCGGCCATGGATGAAGACCGGGACGTCAGCGCCCAGTTGCAGCCCGAGTTTTTCCAGATCCGGCCGCGCCATACCGGTTTGCCAGAGGTGATTGAGTGCCAGCAGGACGGTAGCCGCATCCGAACTGCCGCCGCCGAGACCGCCGCCCATCGGCAGGCGCTTGTCGAGGCGGATCGTCGCCCCCTGGCGGCAGCCGGTCGCCGCTTGCAGCAGGCGGGCGGCGCGTGCCGTCAGGTCGTCCTCCGGAGCTACACCGGGGGTCGGCGTGGCGAGAACGATGCGCCCGTCGGTGCGCAGGGAGAAATGCAACAGGTCGCTACGATCGATGAAGCGAAACACCGTCTGCAGCAGGTGGTAGCCATCGGCGCGGCGGCCGACGACGTGCAGGAAAAGGTTGAGCTTGGCCGGCGCCGGCCAGCTGCTTTCCCAGTTCCAGTCATTCATGGTGCGGTTTTCCATGTCTCGATGCGCAGGCGCAGTTCGATCTCGTCGGCGCGGCGCAGCGTCACCCGTTCGGGCAGGGCGTCAGGCGTGTCGTCGGCATAGGCGTAGTCGACCTGCCAGCCGGCTTCACTGAGGCGCGCCGGGCGACCACTCGCGTCGTTGTCGATGCGCGCCGAATTGCCGCGTCCGAGCAACCATCCGGGCAGTTGGCGGACCGGCAGGCGCTGGCCGGTGACCTGTTCGATCAGATCATCGGGATCGTTTGATTGGTGGTGCCGGCCATCGCCGGTACGCAGGCTTGAAAGTGTCGGGCCGGTTTCGATTTCAGCGATGCCGACGCCGAGCGGATTGGCGATCAGGATGCGGTCCCGGCCGTTTTTGTGCTCCCAGTCGAGTCGACCGCCGGAGCTTTCCGGGGGCCGGTCCGGCAGGCTGACACGCAGCGCGAAGCGGGCTTCGAGTGCGAAGTCGTGCACCTCGTGGCGCGCCACCAGTTGCTCCGGAGGAACGCTGGCGCAACCGGCCAGCAGGCCGCAGGCAAGCAATGCGGCGCTGAAACGAAGCATCAGGGCGAGAATTTTTTCAGGGCGGCGGCCAGCACTTCGCTGTCCGGATTCTTCTTTGCGGCTTCGTACATGATGCGCACTGCATCGTCCTTGCGGCCCAGCGTCCACAGCACCTCGCCGAGGTGGGCGGCGATTTCCGGATCGGCCTTGATGCCGTAGGCGGTTTCGAGCGTCTTCAGCGCTTCCGGCAGCTTGCCCTGGCGGAACAGCACCCAGCCCATGCTGTCCATGATGAAGGGGTCTTGCGGCGCCAGTGCGAGCGCTTGGGTGATCAGCTTGTGCGCTTCGGCGAGGCGGATATTGCGCTCGGCGAGCGAATAGCCGAAGGCGTTCAGCGCGTGGGCATGATCCGGCTTCAGCTTGAGCAGGTGGCCGAGATGTTTCTCGAGGACTTGCGGCTTGCCCTGGCGTTCGGCGGCCAGCGCCGTTTCATAGAGAAGTTCCGGATTGTCGGGCTGTTTGGCGAGCGCTGCCTCGAGCAGCGCGTAGGATTCGTCGCCGCGCCCGGCTTCCCGCAGCAGTTGCGCTTCGGCCAGGATCAGTTGGGTCTTTTCCGCCGGCGTGCTGCCGCGCGTGATCCGCAGCAGTTCGCGGGCTTCGTCCGGTTTGCCTTGCTGCATGAGGATCTGCGCGGCCCGGCCGCGCGCCGCGATGTACTGGTCGCCGGCGGTGACCTGGCGATAGTGCTCGAGTGCCAGGTCCGGCTTCTTCTGCTCCTCTTCGATCTGGCCGAGGAAGAAATGGACGGTGCTCTTGTCCGGGAAGTCCGATTTCAGAAGCTTCTCGAACTGGGCCCGTGCGCCGGCGGTGTCGCCCTGCTGCAGCGCCAGCATCGCCACCGGATAGACGACGTCGGGATTGTCGGGCGAGTCCTTGAGCAGGCCGTCGAACTGGGCTCGGGCCGCGTCGTAATTGCGCTCGCTGATCAGCAGGCGGGCCAGGGTCAGGCGGGCATCGCGGGCATCCGGCTTGCGCGCCAGAAACTCGTTGAGGCTCTCGATCGCGCTGGCCGGAGAGGTGCGGGCCAGCAACTGGGCATAGGCGAGTTCGGCGCTTTCCCAGTCGGGGCGCTGCTGCAGCGCCTTGTGGAATTCGCCCTGCGCGCGCATCAGGTCGTCGGCATTGGCTGCCGCGAGACCCATCGCGAAATGCGCTTCCGGCAGTTCGTCATAAGGTGTTGCGACGCGATCGATCAGGCGCTGCACGGCCTTCTTGTCGCTGTGCCGGTTCAGCATGCGGTTCAGGTGCATCAGGTTGCCGGCGACATTGGCCTTGTCCTGTTCGAGCAGGCCGGCGAGTTGCGGGGCCAAATCGTCAAGGCGGTTGGCGAGCAACAGCAATGTCGATTCGGTCTGGCGCGCCTTGCTTGACCCGGGTTCGACCTCCAGCCAGAGGCGGGTCAGTTCGAGCGCCAGCTCATATTGCCGGGTCGCGGCGGCAACCTCGGTGGCGCGCGCGATGACTTCCGGATCGCGGGTGCGGCGGGCGAGGTCGGCCCAGGCGCTGACTCCCAGTTCCATTTCGCCGCGCTGCAGCGCGAGTTCGCCGACCAGCGACTGGAAGACGGCGCGGGCGAGCAGGTCTTCGTCGCCGATGGGTGCGGTCGACTGCTTTTTGGCTGGCGATTTCGCCGGTGCCTTTACCGTGGTCTCGCCGGCGGCAAGGGTCTGTCCGGCAAGGGCCAGGATGAGTGCCGCGAGGATCAGCTTCTTGGACATGCGCTGCTTTCAGTCATGGGTCGCGCATTAGAGCGCTTAAAATCCGATAAGGTTGCGATGTTATTTGGGTTTCGTCGGAGGAACAAGCAATGCCGGAATTGCCGGAGGTCGAGGTTTGTCGGCGCGGGCTGCAGCCGGAGGTCGAGGGCCAGCGGATTCGCGGCGCGGCGGTGCGCTCGCCGAGCCTGCGCCTGCCACTGGCGGCGAACCTCGGCGAGACGCTGGCCGGTCAGCAGGTGGTGGCGGTGCGCCGGCGCGGCAAGTATCTCCTGCTCGACTGCCGCGGCGGGCGCGAGGATGGTTGCCTGATCATTCATCTTGGCATGTCGGGAAACCTGCGCTTCGTGCCGCCCGGCACGCCGCCCGGGAAGCACGATCACGTCGACCTGGTTTTCGATCGTCAGATACTGCGCTTTGGCGACCCCAGGCGCTTTGGCGTCGTGCTCTGGCAGGCGGCCGGCGAGGCGCCGCATGCCCTGCTGTCGGTGCTGGGCATCGAGCCGCTGGCTGACGAATTCACCGGCGACTGGCTGTTCGATGCGACCCGCCGGCGGGCCGGGCCGATCAAGCCGCTGCTGATGGACAGCCATCTGGTGGTCGGCATCGGCAATATCTACGCATCCGAAAGCCTGTTCCGCGCCGGCATTTCGCCGCTGCGAGCCGCCAACCGGATCAGCCGGGTGCGCTACGCGCGGCTGGTGGCGGCGATCCGCCAGACGCTGGCCGATGCCATTGCCGCCGGAGGCAGCAGCATTCGCGACTATGTGCACAGCGACGGCGGTGCCGGCTGCTTCCAGGTCGAATGCGCCGTTTATGACCGGGCCGGCGAGCCTTGCCGCCGCTGCGCCGGAGTCGTCCGGCAGGTTCGCCAGGGCGGCCGGTCGACCTTCTACTGTCCCACCTGCCAGCATTAAATTCAGCGTGCAAGTCCATGTTTTTGTGATAAATTGACTCATCGTCCGCACACAGTAGCCATCATGACCCTGGCCCATCAACTCGCCGCCTACACCGACTGGCGCTCGCGCCTCTCCGCCAACATCGGCGAGTTCAAGGTCTGGCTTGCCGACAACGAGCTGTCGGATGCGCAATCCGACCTGCGCCTGAACCAACTTCTCGAGCGACTGCGTGAGGATCGCCTGAACGTCGCCTTCGTCGCCGAGTTCTCGCGCGGCAAGTCGGAACTGATCAACGCCATTTTCTTTGCCGATTACGGCAATCGCATCCTGCCCTCTTCAGCCGGACGCACGACCATGTGCCCGACCGAGCTGCTTTACGATCCGGACAAGGTGCCGCGCATCGAATTGTTGCCGATCCAGACCAGGGCCGCCAATGGCAGCGTCAGCGAATACAAGCGCTTTCCCGAGGAATGGCTCATGGTGCCGGTCGATGTCGAGTCGGCGGACGTCATGCACGCGGCCTTGAGCCACGTCAGCGAAACCATCCGGGTAACGCCGGAAGAAGCGGGACGCCTCGGCTTCGAGGTCGGTGACGGGGCCAGCGAGTTGTACCGCGTCGGCGATGACGGCCTGGTCGAGGTGCCGCGCTGGCGTCACGCGGTAATCAACTTCCCGCATCCGCTGCTCAAGCAGGGGCTGGTCATTCTCGACACGCCGGGTCTCAACGCCATCGGCGCCGAGCCGGAACTGACCCTGTCGCTGCTGCCCAATGCGCATGCCATCCTGTTTATTCTCGCCGCCGACACCGGCGTCACGCAGTCGGATCTGAACATCTGGAAGGACCACATCGGCGACGGCGGCAGCGCCAAACGCGGCCGCGTGGTCGTGTTGAACAAGATCGACGGACAATGGGACGAGCTGAAGACGCTCGCGCAGATCGATGCCGAAATCGCCCATCAGGTCGATTCCTGCGCCGCGATCCTCAACCTGCCGGAGCGCCAGATCTTTCCGGTTTCGGCGCAGAAAGGCCTGGTCGCCAAGATCAATGGCGATGCGGCCCTGCTTGAACGGAGCCGCCTGCCGATCCTCGAGGCGGCGCTGTCCGGCGAACTGATTCCGGCCAAGCAGGACATCGTGCGCGACAGTACCGAGAGCGAATTCGGCGAAGTTAGCCGGCGCGCGCGCGGCCTGCTCGAATCGCGTCTCGCCGGCTTGCGCGAGCAGCTCAATGAACTGACCGAGCTGCGCGGCAAGAACAAGGGTGTCGTCGAGTACATGATGGGCAAGGTGCGCGCCGACAAGGTGGAATTCGAGGCCGGCCTGCAGCGCTATTACGCGGTGCGCAGCGTCTTCTCGACGTTGAGCAACAACCTGTTCGGCCATCTCGGTCTCGATGCGCTGCGCCATCTGACCCAGGAAACCCGCGAAACGATGGTCGAGGCGAACTTTTCGCGTACGCTGTCCGACGCGATGGGCAATTTCTTCAGCCGCTCGCGTTACGCGCTGGCGCGGTCGACCGGCGAGATCGGCGAAATTCAGAACATGATGGAAGCGGTTTACAAGAAGTTCTCGGTCGAGCACGGCCTCAAACTGGGATCGCCGGCGGCCTTTTCACTGCTTCGCTACGACAAGGAGCTCGACCGGCTGGAAGCGTGGTGCAACACGCATCTCAACACGATGCGCAGCCTGCTGACAATCGACAAGAAGAACATCACGCAGAAATTCTTCGAGGAAGTCGCGGTGCAGGTCCGCCGCGCCTTCGAGCGTGCGAACAAGGACGCCGAGACCTGGCTGCGGGCGATCATGGCGCCGATGGAGACCCAGGTGCGCGAGCACCAGATCCAGCTCAAGCGCCGCCTGGAAAGCATCAAGCGCATCCATCAGGCGACCGACACGCTGGAAGATCGCATCAGCGAACTGGAAAGTATCGAGAAAAGCCTGCTGCAGCAGATCAATGCGCTGGAAGCCGTGGTCGGGCGGGTGCGCGAGCTGCTGTTGCCACCGCCGGCGCAACTGTGGGCGGCCTGATCCGGGCGGCCGCGCGGTCAACAACAAAAAACCCGCGGAATTCGCGGGTTTTTTGTTGTCCGGTCAGGCAGTTCAGGGGCGCTTGTTGCCGGTCAGCTTCTCGTACTTGACCCACAGCGCGTCCTCGCTTTCAACGTGGTTGGGATCCTTCGGGATGCAATCGACCGGGCAGACCTGAACGCACTGCGGCTCATCGTAATGGCCGACGCACTCGGTGCATTTGTTGGGGTCGATCTCGTAGATTTCCGCACCCTGGAAAATTGCCTCGTTCGGACATTCCGGTTCGCAGACGTCGCAGTTGATGCACTCGTCGGTGATGATCAGAGACATTGTCGTAATTCCTCTCTCAATTGACTGAAGATTTCGCTCGCAGGCGCTTATTTACAGAAGGTTGCACAAATTTGCCGACATCCCCGCCCAGGCGCGCGATTTCGCGCACCATGGTTGCCGAGACGAACATGTACTGCTCGCCGGGGGTCAGGAATACGGTTTCGACCTCGGGGTAGAGGCTGCGGTTCATACCGGCCATCTGGAATTCGTATTCGAAGTCCGAAACCGCGCGCAGGCCGCGCACGATGACCTTGGCGCCCCGTTCATGGACGAAGTCCATCAGCAGGTTGTTGAAGCCGACGATCTCGACGTTGTTCATGTCGGCGAGCGTCTCGCGGGCCATTTCCACGCGCTCTTCCAGCGTGAAATAGGGGCGCTTCGAGGGGCTTTCGGCGATTGCCAGGATCAGCTTGTCGAACAGGCCGCCCGCCCGCCGCACGAGGTCTTCGTGACCGCGGGTGATCGGGTCGAAGGTGCCCGGGTAGATCGCTACGCGATGATTGAGTTTGTTCAAACAGCTTTCCGCCGCATCAACTGATAGTGGACTTCGCCTGCCTTGCCGTGACGCACTGCGCGCCAATCGCCCAGTACTTCAATTTCATGTTCCGCCTCGATGTAGACTGCGGCATCTTCGTTCGCGACGCCTGCAAGAAACGGTTCCAGGCGTGGAATCCAGTCCTTCTTGAACGGCGGGTCGAGGAAGATGAGGTCGAATGTCGACTTCGTCGAGGACAGATATTGTAGCGCATCCCCGCGAATGATCTCCACTCCGGGCGGGTTGTGCAGCATTTTTGCGTTTTCCTGGAGGGCGGCAAGGACTTTTGGCGACTGTTCGACCATCACCACCTGTGCTGCGCCGCGCGACGCCGCCTCGAAGCCGAGCGCGCCGCTGCCGGCGAAGAGGTCGAGGCAGCGCTCGCCGTCGAGTTCCTGGCCGAGCCAGTTGAACAGCGTTTCACGCACGCGGTCCGGCGTCGGGCGCAGTCCCTCGCTGTCGGGAAAGCGCAGGATCCGGCGGCGATACTGGCCGCCGATGATACGCACCGCGTTCAATCGGCAGCCACCGTCACCGTCATCAGGTCAGCCGGCCGGACATAACGGGAAAACGCCCGTTTGACGTCGTCGACCGTAACCGCCCCGACCCTTTCCTGGTAGTGGTCGAGGTAGTCGAGCGGCAGCCCGTAGAAGCCGATCACGGCGACGTTGTCGAGGATCTTCTTGTTGCTGTCCAGGCGCAGCGGAAAGCTGCCGGTCAGGTTGGCCTTGGCCGCCGCCAGCTCCTCGGCGCTCGGGCCGTCCCTGAGGAAGCCGGCGAGCACGTCGCGGGTCACCGTGATCGCTTCGCCGGCCTGCGAGCGCTTGGTCTGCAGGCTGATCTGGAAGGGGCCGGGCTGGCGCAGCGGGTTGAAATAGCTGGAAACGCTGTAGGCGTAACCGCGCTTGTCGCGCACTTCCTTCATCAGGCGCGAGACGAAACCACCGCCGCCCAGCGTGTAGTTGCCGACGATCAGCGGAAAGAAGTCGGGGTTGCCGCGCTCGATCGCCGGCATGCCGATGTGGATGTGCGCCTGGCTGGCCGGATGCTCGAGCCGGACCGTCTTGCCGGCGGTCGGCTGCGGGGCCGGCGGCAGGGTGGCGGCGGCACCCTTGGGCAGACCGCTGGCAATCGCCTCGGCCATCTTTTCGGCCTCGCCGCGGCTGATGTCGCCGACCAGCGTGATGCTGGCATTGGCAGCCGTGTAGTAGCGGGCGTGAAAAGCGGCGAGGTCGTCGCGGGTCAGGGTAGCGACCGATTCGGGCGACGCCTGCCGGCCGTAGGGGTGGTCCGGGTACATGGCGCCCCAGAAGGCCTTGCTGGCGATGCTGTCGGGGCGGGTCAGCGCTTCCTTGAGGGCAGAAATGGTGCGCGCCTTTTCGCGCTCGAAAATCGCCGCCTCGAAGCGTGGCGTGTGCAATACGTTGCGCAGCACGTCGAGCGCGGCAGCGCGCTTCTCGGGCGCCGCCAGCGTGCGCACGGAGACGCTGGCGCGGTCGCTGTCGGCGCTGCCGCCCAGCGTGGCGCCGATGTCGGCCATCTGCTCGGAGATTGCCGTTTCATCAAGTTTGCCGGCGCCGAGGGAGAGGGCGGAACGGGTCAGTGACGCGGTACCGGATTTTCCCGGCGGGTCGAACATCGAGCCGGCGGCGAAATCGACCTGAACGTCAAGGATCGGCAGGACGCGGCTTTCGACGAAATAGACACGGGCGCCGGTCGGCGACACCCAGTGTTCGATCCTGACGCCGGCCAGCGCGGCTTGGGCGGCGAACAGCGCGATAGCTGCGGTCAACAGTTTTTTCATGGTCATTTTCAGTGCCGGCCTCATTAGTGACGTGCGGCGACCGCGGCACGGCGCGGCTTGCCGTCGAGCGGCTGCGGGTCGAGGACGCCGATGGTCAGCGTGTCGTCGCTGAAATACTTCTTGGCCGCCGCCTGTACCTCGGCGGCGGTGACCTGCTGCAACCGTTCGAGCATCCGGTCGATCTTCTGGTAGGAAATGCCGGCCGATTCGGTCTGGCCGATCTCCATCGCCTGGCCGAACATCGAATCGAGCTTGTAGATCTGCGCGGCAACCAGTTGTGCCCGGGCGCGCTTGAGTTCCGGCTCGCTGACGCCGTCCTGCTGGATGCGGGTGATTTCGGCGCGCAGGGCGGTTTCGAGGTCGCTGACGGTCTTTCCCGCCGATGGACTGCCGTAGAGATAGATCATGCCAGGGCCGCGCGCGGTCGCGTCGTAGTCGATGCCGACCGACAGCGCCACCTTGTTTTCGCGCACCAGTTTTTTGGTCAGGCGCGCCGCATCGTGGCCGTCGAGGATGGCGGTCAGCATCTGCAGCGCATAGGGGTCGCTGTCCTTGTCGACATCGCGCAGGACCGGCGCCTTGTAGCCCATGATCAGCACCGGCAGCTCGGCCGGCGCCTTGATATTGACCCGGCGCGTGCCGTCCTGGGCCGGTTCGACCTGCGGCTTGCGCGCCGGCAGGGGGCGCCCCTCCAGCTGGCCATAGTATTTCTCGGCCAGCGCGAAGACCTCCTTGTGGTCGACGTCGCCGGTGATCACGACGTAGGCGTTGTTCGGCACGTACCAGGTGTCGTACCAGGCCTTGGCGTCGGCAGCGCTCATGTTTTCGAGATCGTTCATCCAGCCGATGATCGGCCGGCGATAGGGGTGGGCCTGGAAGGCGACGGCATTCATCTGCTCGAACAGGCGCGACTGCGGGTTGTCGTCGGTGCGCATGCGGCGCTCCTCCATGACGACCTTGATCTCCTGCGCGAACTCCTTGGGATCGACATTGAGGTGGCGCATGCGGTCGGCCTCGAGCTGCATCATCTCCGGCAGCTTTTCCTTCGGCACCTGCTGGAAATAGGCGGTGTAGTCGCGGCTGGTGAAGGCGTTGTCGCGCCCCCCGGCGGCAGCGACCCGCTTGTTGAATTCGCCGGCGCCGACGCTCGGCGTGCCCTTGAACATCATGTGCTCGAGCACATGGGCGACACCCGAGGCGCCATCGACTTCATCCATGCTGCCGATGCGGTACCAGACCATCTGCGCGGCGGTCGGTGCCCGCCGGTCTTCCTTGACGATCACGCGCAGGCCGTTCTTGAGCGTGGTTTCGTAGGGATTGGCCAGTGCCGCGGTCAACAGGCCGGGGAGCAGGAAAATGGGGATGAGGTGGCGCATGCGCATGGGGATTTGGGCTTTCTGCTAGAATCAGCTGCAAAATTCGTATTCATTCGGGCGGCATCTTATAGGCTTGCCGCCTGCCTGTCAGCACCGCTTCAGACCTCATTTCCCATGTTCAGTTTCCTGAAAAAATCCGCCCCGCCACCGGTGCCTGCGCCCGGGCCAGAAGAGCCGCCGTTCATCACCGGCACGCCCGAAGCAGCGCCGGAGGTCACGCCTGATGCGGTGATCGATGTCGTCACCGATGTTCGGCCCCAAGCCGGGACGGGCTTTGAGCCTGAAGCGGCGCCCGAGGTTGCCCCCGAGGTCAAGCCGGAAGCCAGGCCTTCCTGGCGCGACCGCCTGTTCAAGGGGCTGGCCAAGACCCGTGCGCAATGGGGGGGCAAGTTCAAGGGCATGTTCTCGCGCGGCAAGGTCGACGACCAGTTGCTGGAAGAACTGGAAACCCTGCTGTTGACCAGCGATGTCGGCATCGAGGCGACCAACCACCTGCTCGCCGAGTTGGTGAAGGCCGCCCGGCGCGACAAGATCGATACGCCGGAGGGTATCCAGAAGACCCTCGCCAACGTCCTCCACGAAACCCTGCTGCCGCTCGAACAGCCGCTCGATGTCAGCGGCCACAAGCCGTTCGTGATCATGATCGCCGGCGTCAATGGCGCCGGCAAGACGACGTCGATCGGCAAGCTCGCCAAGTATTTCCAGACTCAGGGCAAGAGCGTGTTGCTCGCCGCCGGCGACACCTTCCGCGCCGCTGCCCGCGAGCAACTGGAAACCTGGGGCCGGCGCAACAACGTGACGGTCATCGCACAGGACAACGGCGATCCGGCAGCCGTCGTCTTCGATGCCATTTCGGCAGCCAAGGCGCGCGGCATCGACATCGTGCTGGCCGACACCGCCGGCCGTTTGCCGACCCAGATGCACCTGATGGACGAAATCGCCAAGGTACGCCGGGTCATCCAGAAGATCGACCCGACCGGACCGCACGAAACGCTGTTGGTACTCGATGCCAATATCGGCCAGAACGCGCTGCAGCAGGTCAAGGCCTTCGACAAGGCCATCGAGGTCAGCGGCCTGGTGCTGACCAAGCTCGACGGTACCGCCAAGGGCGGCGTCGTCATGGGCATCGCCCGCCAGTGTCCGAAGCCGATCCGCTTCATCGGCGTCGGCGAGCAGATCGACGATCTGCGCCCGTTCTCCGCCAGGGATTTCGTCGACGCCTTGTTCGAATGATCGTCGCCAGCAACCTGTGCAAGCGCTATCCGGGCGGCTATGAAGCTGTCAAGGATGTCAGCTTCACCATCGAGGCCGGACAGATGTTCCTGATCACGGGACATTCCGGCGCCGGCAAGTCGACGCTGGTCAAGCTGATCGCCTCGATCGAACGGCCGACCTCGGGCAGTCTGGTGGTCAACGGCCAGAACCTCTCGGCCTTGCGGCGCAGCGCGATTCCCTACCTGCGCCGGCATTTCGGGATGGTCTTCCAGGACCAGAAACTGCTGTTCGATCGCAGCGCCCTCGACAACGTGCTGCTGCCCCTGCAGATCGCCGGCCTGCCGCGGCGCGAGGCGATCCGCCGCGCCCAGGCGGCGCTCGACAAGGTCGGCTTGCTGGCGCGCGAGAAGGCGCGGCCGATCGCGCTTTCCGGCGGCGAGCAGCAGCGTCTGGCGATTGCCCGCGCCGTCGTCAATCGCCCGGCCGTGTTGCTGGCCGACGAGCCGACCGGCAACCTCGATGTCGACTCGGCAGGCGAAATTCTTGAAATATTCACGGCCTTTCATCAGGTCGGCGTGACGGTCGTCGTCGCGACCCACGACCAGCACTGGATCGAACGTTGTTACCCGAACATGCTGCGCCTCGAGCACGGGAGCCTGGTCGCATGAACGCCTGGTTCGCCCAGCACGGCGCGGCGCTGGCTTCGGCTTTCCGCCGCCTGTGGTCGGCGCCGCTCAACACCCTGCTGTCGCTGCTCGTCATTGGCATCGCGCTGACCCTGCCAGCTTTCGGCTACGTGCTGCTCGACAGTCTGCGCGATCTCGGCGGCAACGTATCCGGCGTGCAGCAGATCAGCCTGTTCATGAAACTCGACGCCAGCCGGAAAGAAATCGGGGAAATCGAGAACCGGCTAAGGCAGGCGGCCACCGGCAAATGGCGCTTCGTGCCCAAGGAAGATGCGCTGAAGCGCCTGCAGGACAGCGAAGGGATGGCCGAGATCGTCGCCAGCCTGCCACGCAACCCGCTGCCCGATGCCTTCATCGTCGAGCCGACCAATAGCGAGCCGGAAGCGCTGGAAATCCTGCGCAAGGAAATCGCCGGCTGGCCCAAGGTCGCGCATGTGCAACTCGATTCGGCCTGGGTCAAGCGTTTCGATGCCTTCCTCAGACTCGCCAGACTCGCCCTGTGGATGCTCGCCGGCATCTTCGCCGCCGGACTGGTGGCGGCAACCTTCAACACCATCCGCCTGCAGGTCATGGCGCAGGCCGCCGAAATCGAGGTGGCGCGCATGATCGGCGCGACCGATGCCTTCATTCGCCGTCCCTTCTACTACTTCGGCGCATTGCAGGGCGCGCTCGGCGGACTGCTCGCCGCCGCGCTGGTCCTCGGCGCATTGCACCTGCTGGCCGGGCCGGTCGGCGAACTGGCGGCGCTCTACGGCGGCACGTTCAGCCTGCGCCTGCCGGGGGCGCTCGAGGTCGCAGCACTGGCCGGCATCGGCGCCTTCCTCGGCTGGCTGGGGGCGCAGCTTTCCGTCAGCCTCTCGCTGCGGAAGTTTGACTAGCCCCATAAAACCAGCGGCCGGTACCAGCCGGCGCGACTTTCTTAAGTCGGTGGGGGCAGCCGCCCTCGCCGGGTGCGCGCCCGCCGGAAAACCCCCGCTGCCGCCCGGCGAACTGCTCGGCATGAACCACGCGCTCGGCCACAGGCTGCGCGACGACGGTTTTCCGGCACCGTCCGAAACCCGAAAGACCAGGGTGCTGATCGTCGGCGGCGGCATTTCCGGCCTGTCGGCGGCCTGGCGGCTGGCGAAAGCCGGGGTCGACGACTTCCTGCTGCTCGAAATGGACAGCGAACCGGGTGGCAATTCGCGCGCCGGGCAGAGTCCGCTCGTCGCCTATCCGTGGGGCGCCCACTATCTGCCGCTGCCCGGCGCGGAGGCGACGCTGGTCCGCGAATTGCTGGCCGAACTGAACGTCCTGCAGGGCGATCCGCGGGCGGAACGGCCGACCTACGACGAACGCTTTCTGTGCGCGACGCCGCAGGAAAGGGTCTATCGCCATGGACTGTGGGAAGAAGGCTTGCTGCCCCACCTCGGTATCGACGCCGGGGAGCGCGAGCAGCAGCGGCACTTCCATGAGCGCATGGAGGAAATCAAGGTGGCGCGCGGTCGCGATGGCCGGCGCGCCTTTGTCATCCCGATGGAACTGTCCAGCCGCGATCCTGAATGGCTGGCGCTCGACCGGGTTTCCTTCAGCGCTTGGCTGAACGCCAACGGCTTCACCGCCCCCAGCCTGCACTGGCTGGCCAACTACGCGACGCGCGACGACTACGGCACCGCCCACGACCAGACCTCGGCCTGGGCCGGCTTGCATTATTTCGCCTGCCGCAATGGCGAGGCGGCCAATGCCGCGCCTGATTCCGTGCTGACGGCACCCGAGGGCAACGCCTGGCTGGCGCGCGGGCTGGCCAGCCATGCGGCGGGGCGTATCGTGACCGATGCGCTGGTCTGGCGTATCGAGGAAAGCAAGTCGACTGTTGCGGTCGACGTGCTTTTCGGGGCAAAAACCGTGCGCTTCGAGGCACGGCAATTGATCTGGGCGGCGCCCGCCTTCGTCCTGCCGCGTGTCTGGCCGGCCATGCCGGGCGAGCTGAAGGCGGCCGCGCTGGCCGGCGATTACGCGCCGTGGCTGACCGCCAACCTGCACCTCGCCGATTTTCCGGAAGAGCGCCACGGCGCGCCCCCGGCCTGGGACAACGTCTTCTACGACAGCCCCGGCCTCGGCTACGTGACGGCGACCCACCAGTTGATTCGCCGCCACCTGCCCGGCACGGTATTTACCTACTATCGCGCCCTGCACGACGTCACGCCTGCCGAGGGACGCCGCCTGCTTCTCGACACGCCGCGCGAGGCTTGGGCCGAAGGCATCCTCGGCGAACTCGAACGCGTGCATCCCGACATCCGCCGGCTGACCACACGCCTAGACATCTTCCGCAACGGTCACGCCATGCGCCGCCCGCTACCGGGTAGCCTCTTCCACGGTCAACGGCAAAAACTGGCCGATTTCCGCGGCCCGCGCATTGCGCTGGCGCACGCCGATCTGTCGGGGTTTTCGTTGTTCGAGGAGGCGCAGTATCGCGGGGTGGTGGCGGTGCAACGGGTGCTCGCCCGGTAGTCCGTTTCGGGTGCCTTCGTGGCCCGCTCAACTTCTGCTTCCAGATTGCCGATTCAGGTCTAAGATGATTCCAATGGCAACATTGCCATGCCGGGCTTGCACATCGACGGGCAAGCGAAACAGCATTGCTGGATGTAAAAGGAGTGGATCATGCTTGCGAAATTTATAGCAGCGGTGGTGGTCGTCGCCTCATTTCAGGCAGGTGCCGACGAGGTGGCGACGAAGGTGACCGGGGATCAGTTGCGCACCCTCGTGACGGGTGCGAAGGTGCATCACACCAACAGTTTTGGCAGCGAACGGCGTTGGGTCGACGAGCCGGACGGAACCCTCGTTGCCTCGACGAGCAACAAGAAGTACGGCGGTGCGATGTCGGCGTCTTCGACATCGTCCGGTAAATGGTTCATCAACGATGCCGACAAATACTGCATCGAGATCGACTGGAAGCGCGAACTCGAAAAATGGTGCGCCACTATCGTGAAAGGCGAGGACGGCACCTACTACCTTGGCAAAGTGGATCCGGCGCGCAAGATCGAGTTTGCCAAATAAGGCTCTGCAACCTGCGGGCGCCCTGTCAGTAGAGAAGAAATTTCCGTCGCGCGGCTGCCCACGCCGATTCGTCGAATTGCGTTGGCGTATCCAGTTGGGCAGGTGTGGAAGCGGGATCGTCCACCCATTCGCGCAGCAGCGGTGAGCCGTTGATCAGGTCGATGGCCAGCCGCTCGTGCTCGTATTCGTAGGCGAAGTCGCGCCACAGCGGGTAGTCGGGATACAGTCGCCTGATGGCCTTGAAGGCGAGGGCCTGGATGCGCCAGGGTTGGAAGGCGGCGTGATCGTAGTACGGCCCCTCGCAGTGGATCTGCACGCCGTGGTTCAGTTTCCCGGCGTGCTTGTGGAAAGTCGGCTCGAACCAGATTTCGCGCAGTTTGCAGCCCTTGAGCCAGTGCGGTGCGAAGGCCTGCATTTCGGCGATGACGTCGCGCGCATCGATGTCCGGCGCGCCGAAAATTTCCAGCGGCCGCGTTGTACCCCGTCCTTCGCTCAGCGTCGTCCCTTCGAGCATCACGGTGCCGGCGTAGGCGCGCGCCATCCACAGGTTGGGGGCGTTCGGGCTGGGGTTGATCCAGGTCCGCTCGCCGAGCGGCCAGCCGTGGCCGGGGGCGGCGTCGGGCTGCCAGCCCGACATTTCGATGACGCGGTAGTCGACGTCCAGCCTGAGCGTGGCGATGAACCAGTGGCCGAGTTCGCCCATGGTCAGGCCGTGGCGCATCGGCATCGCGCCGGCGCCGACGAAGCTTTCCCAGCCGTCGCGCAGGGTCAGACCTTCGACCGGGCGGCCGGCCGGGTTCGGGCGGTCGAGCACCCAGATCGATTTGCCGTGCTGCGCCGCCGCTTCCAGTATGTAGCGCAGCGTCGTGATGAAGGTGTAGATGCGGCAGCCGAGGTCCTGAAGGTCAACCAGCAGCACATCGAAGCTGTCCATCATCGCCGCGGTCGGCCGGCGCACTTCGCCATACAGGCTGAAGACCGGAATGCCATGCTGCGGGTCGCGGAAGTCCGGCGACTCGACCATGTTGTCTTGCTTGTCGCCGCGCAGGCCATGTTGCGGACCGAAGGCGGCAGTCAGCTTGAGGTCGGGCAGGGTGGCGAGTGCGTCTAGGCTGTGGGTGAGGTCGGCGGTCACCGAAGCCGGGTGGGCGAGCAGCGCGACGCGGCGACTGGCGAGCGGTGCGCGCAGGGCGGGGTCGGCGAGCAGGCGGTCGATACCGAACTGGATGGGGCGGGTCATGGCGTGCTTCTTTGCAGGGCCAGCGAAAAACTCTGGCGGAGATGGAAATCGGGCTGCGCGGCGCAGTGTGCCAGCGCCCAGTAACTTTTGCT
>Ga0209668_10000268_pt1 | contig 21224 bp, 18 predicted proteins | sample FrelakmetPLP11PL_FD_187150 | JGI IMG/M metagenome (GOLD analysis project Ga0209668, IMG submission 187150) | Freshwater lake sediment microbial communities from the University of Notre Dame, USA, for methane emissions studies - PLP11 PL (SPAdes)... | ecosystem: Environmental > Aquatic >... | reverse complement strand
ACCTCGCCCGCCGCATACTTACGAAACTCCTGATATCTGTAGAATATAACCCCAACGCCTCCTGCTACTAGAAGTACAATCATAAGCCCAATTAGCTTAGGAAGCATTCTGCAAAAGCTGATATGGCGAACATTTTTCATTACTTTATCCTATCCGAGCCTAGGCGCAACTGCAACATGATTTAAATGAAAATATTATGGTGATATACTCTGTCAATGGGAAAAGGGTGTCGTGCTGTAGAGTTATTTCAAATAGTAGTTGATAAACCAGTTTATCACTGTAAAGCGCATGGCGCGCATGTCGCCAAAGTCGCAGAATCATTAGGGAAACTTCTTGGTTTTCCTGCGGAGGAGGTTAAAGTATTGGAAGCGGCTGGTTTGTGGCATGATGTTGGGATGCTTCTGGATACCTGTATTAACTGTGAAGAACACGAACGTATTGGGGCGGACTATCTTCGGGAGGTGTGCGGTGGCGACTCAACCTGTTTGAAAGCCGCAGAGATTATTAAAGAGGCTCCAAAGGTTATTGCCATAGAAACACTAGAGAGTACACCAAGTCTGGCTGAAGCGTTGTCGGTTGCTGACTTTATCGCACAATGTGCCCATGCTTGCTATCTCTTGATGCTGGGAAAACTTTACGAAACGTTTGCTCGCACGCATTGCGCGCGTGGGTGCACTGGAAATCAGTTTACCTCCAAAACCGCTCTTCTGTATGACGATTTTATCGAAAAGCTGATCTATCCTGCAGTGCGGAAGTATCTTGAGCTGAAGGGAATGGAGGAGTATAGACAAGGCTTTGAGCTGAACACGCAAATCCGTCAAATAGCGAGGGAGAAGAGGACTACGTACAGGCAGTTGGACAAGATAGTTCGGATGGAGGCAGGAATCGATAACCACGAGTTAAGCTGGGATCTTCCAATTACGCTTGAGCACCTTGAAACTATTCGGCAAAAACTTGACCAGGTGGCTTGACAACTTTGTTTTATGTGATAATATACTGTTGATATGGTAAACGGTTTGAACCAAAAGAAGGTTTTCTTCTTTAATCCTGCATAAGCGGGAGGTTCACTGTTTGCCCAAAAACAACAGGAATCCAGAGTCCCGCACAAAGCGGGATTTTTTGTTTTTTAGCGCACGGCACTTATATACGAACATGAAAACCAACAATAAAACAAAACAGAATACATTTTTCTTTGCGTTTAGCCCTGGATAGGGAGGTTTTACTGTTGAAGCAACAGTTACGGCCTCCCTAACGGGAGGCCCTTTTTATCTTTTTTTAACGAAAAAGGAGGTAAGTAATGAAAATTGTACAACTAATAAAACTCATAGCTGAATGCAAAAGAAACTGGAAACTTGATCGGTTTAAAGTAGGTTCTGGAGCCGTATTGAGTTATGCTACACCAAAATTACAACTGGCTAGTTTAATCGTTGATCTTGTAGTAAAGTACGTAAAAAATCCAAACCTTGGGTCTGCAGTGGTCTTTAAAGGCTCAATAAAAATGGCAAATATGCTCTCCGAATATATTTCTGAAACTTGGTTATATGGTGATGCAAAGACATCACTTGGTTTGAACTTAAAGTCGAGTACGCAGGCTTATCAGGTGGCGATATACTGTGCGCTATGTAATTACTACGAACGTATAGGTTTAGATTACCATGATGTTGGGTTACTTACTAAGAGAGCGCGTAACTTACGTATATTGGCTCCAATTCAGTACAAGTACTTTTTGGAGAAGGCAATGTATTTAACTGGGTTAGGTAGAAACAGTGTATATTATTACAGTACTGGCAAAGACTGCATATTATCGATCAAGCGTATTTCCGAGCGGCTAAGGAGCAAAGGGGAAATTCCCATATTGGTTTTATTGGGCGGCGGAGATACAAACACGGGCATAATTCCCAATAATAAAGGACTTCTCGACTACATGCGTAGTAACAAGGTGCTTAGGTCTAGCTTGAATGTGTGCGATGCTACAGGCCAGTGGTTGAACTATTGGGCTCATGGAGACTTGGGTTGTGACTTTAGGAACAAGAACGTAGATATGATAATCTGTAGTTTACAAAAGATAGAGGTATCAGTAGACCAAAGTTTGTTGTTAGCAAGAGATTATAGTGTGTTCGAACCAATGTTGGATAGAAATCGTAGAGTAGAATATCTTAAGGGAAATACTGTTGGTGAAAAAAAGATTCTGTTACAAGCATATGCGCCGCCTTTAACGTCGAGATCGGGGGCGCAAGCTGTTGCCGCGTGGTTCTATTTATGTTATTACGGGAAATCGGGTATTATTGCAAAAAGAAGAAAGATACTCAACGAATCGGAGAATATCAGAAGATATATCAAATCAAGGAAAGAGATAGAGTATGTCCACTGTGAGAATAATACAATTGCATTTAGATGCAGAAAAGGAGAGGCGAATCTGAACTTGGTTAAAATGTGCGAGGCCAATGGTATTTGCACTTTGGGCTATTCTCCAACATTGTGTGCGAAAAACATAAGCGACTATGGCAGAGCGGAAAAAGGTGAAAGCACATATTCTGGAATATTTGGAAGTCTGATGGAAAAACAATGTGCGACAAAGATCATAAAATCTCTAGAGAAGGTAATAAAAAAAGTTGCTGCAGTAGAAGCTGCAATAATTTAGTGGCTGTAATTTGAAGCACTATGTATATAATGTTAAACTTGCAAGGTAGGCAATGACATTAAAAGAACTGAAACAAAAGGTTAAAGTACTTAAGGAGCAGGCCATCAAGGGTTCGGCAGGCGTGAAAACGCTTGCCGAATACGAACAGTTAAAGGTCACTTTTCTTGGTCGCAAGAGCGAGCTGTCAGTACTGCTAAAGGAGGTTTCAAAGTTGCCGAAGGAAGAACGGCCTGAAGCCGGAAGGCTTCTTAACGAGTTGAAAACCGAGCTTTCAAATGTTATTAAGTCGCTAGCTGGCAAGCTAGGAACAAAAAAGAAAGGCTCCAAGGCTGATGTCACGATGCCAGGCAAGAAGCGCTATATTGGAAATCTCCACCCAATCAACAGGCTTTACCGCGAGATGAACGCGATTATGAAGCAGATGGGCTTTTCCGTGTACGATGGGCCACATATCGAAACTGACTTTGTAAACTTCGAGGCTCTGAATCTGCCCAAAAACCATCCGGCAAGAGACCTTCAGGATACAGTCTATATCCAGTTTCCGGAGATTTTGATGCGAACGCAGACCTCTTCACTTGAAGTACGCGCAATGCTTAGGGAAAAGCTTCCGATTCGAATTGTTTGTCCTGGTGTTTGCTTCAGAAATGAAAAGCCAAATGTTAATAACCATGTATATTTTGATCAATATGAAGCGCTTGCAGTTGGTGAAGGTTTGACTATGGCGCACTTGAAGGGTTTAACCGAGGTTTTCTTGAAAGAGCTGATGGGACAGGATACGGTGATTCGCTTTCGGTGCAAGTACTATCCGCAAGTGGAACCATGTGTTGGTATTGATATTCAGTGCAAGTTTTGCCACGGTAAAAGCGGTGGTTGTCAGATGTGTAAATATAGAGGTTGGGTGGAAGCGGCTGGCGCTGGCATGGTGCATGTGAACGCGCTCCGCGCGTGTGGGATTGATCCTGAAAAATATACAGGCTTTGCCTGGGGAATGGGTGCAGGCCGTCTGGCCATGCAAAAATACGGGATCAAAGATATTCGCGATTTATATAATGGTAACCTGGTGTACAGCTAATGAGAGTATCAATTGAATGGCTAAAAGAGTATGTGAGTACACTGCTAGAAGATGTGAACGAAATGGCTGAGCGGTTGGCAATGACCGGCTTTATGCTGGATAAGCCGATTGAAAAAGTTGGTGATGATAGGGTGCTCGATTTAGAGTTTCGGCGGAATCGTTCGGATTGCGAAGGGATGGTGGGGATGGCGCGTGAGGTTGCCGTGGCGGTTGGAGGTGAACTGACGCTACCGGAGATGGCCGAACTAAAAGATGTGACTGAGATGCGTGAGTGTGAGCTTAAAATTACTTCTCCAGAGCTTGTGAACCGATTTTTTGCCGCACACGTGAAAGTGAAAGTAAAGGATACGCCCGAGTGGATGAAAAAGCGGCTGGACGTCTACGGAATGGAAGCGAGTGGCAACTCGGTGATCGATACAACTAACTACGTGATGCTGGAGCTAGGTCAGCCGATGCACGCGTTTGATCTAGGTGTGCTGAAGAAGGTAGAGGGTGATAACTGTCCGGTGCTGGATCTTCGGAAGGCAAAGACGGGTGAGACATTAGTTGTGCTTGGAAAAAAGAAAGTGGCTTTGGTTGATGATGATCTGTTGGTGGCAGGAAGTGCAAAACCGCTCGCCTTAGCTGGTGTAATAGGCGGGCTCGAGTCAGGTGTGTCAGAAAATACTAGTGAAATTGTGCTTGAAGCCGCGAACTACAATCGCGTGTCAATTCGACTTACCGCCCGTAGAATTGGACTGATGACTGAGGCCGCGGATCGACTGCAAAAGGATCTGGATCCAAATATGGCCGAACTGGCGATCCGCAGGGCGGTTTTTCTCTTGCAGCAGGAGTCAGAAGGTCAGCTGGTTGGTATTAAGGACTACTATCCATCGCCAGTTCGGCCAAAATTAATCGAGTTTAATCCAAGTGAGATCATGCGTTATGGAGGAGTAGAGGTTCCAGAGTTTGACACTGCGCAAATATTGGAAAAGCTTGGGTTCATAGTGGATCGAAAGCGGCAGGAAAATAAAGTTTGGAATATCTCTGTTCCAACGTTTAGAACGGACGTAGAACTACCGGTTGATATAGTCGAGGAAGTGCTTCGGATTTGGGGATACGATAAGATCCCAACCATTAGCATGGAAACATCGATTCCTGCGCCGATCCATATGAAGGAGTATGAGTTTGAAGACAAAGCCAGAGACCTGCTAACTGCGATGGGCATGGATGAACTGATCACGATTGGCGCAACCACACTTGCTGGCCTTAAGCGTGCGTATAAGGATCCCGAGAACGAAGAGATATTCACTGCTGGTGAACAAGGCGCGAAAGCCATCAAAATAGAGACTCCACCCACTGAATATTACCAGTACCTTCGCACTAATATGTTTGCAACCATTCTGGATAATGTGAAAGCTAAGGTTGAAGATTGCGAGTCGCAAATAGCAGTTTTTGAAGTTGGTCGAACCTACTTTTCTGCACCAAACAAAAAGATTAATGATCCGAAGCTTGATGTGCCGTACATTGAAAAGCGAAAGATTGCTGGAGTTTTGTCTGGTGACTTCTCAAATGCTAAAGGTGTGCTGGCCGAGCTGATCGACGAGCTTGGTATCTCCTACGAATGGAAACCATCCGAGCATCCAAGCTTTGAAGATGGTGCTACACTTGGGCTTTTTGTGAAAGGCAAGCTGGTGGGGCAGGTGGGTGAGTTGGCTGGAAGCGTTTTGAAGGGTTGGGATATCAAAGTACCATTATTTGGTTTTGAACTTGATACGGATTTTCTGGCTTACGCGGAGATGGGATATAAGGACATGAGCAGATGGTCGGCCTATCCTAAAGTGACCCGTGATATTTCCGTGATTGTAGCTGACGATGTGAAAAATGCCGATCTGGCTGAGGTGATTCAAACAGCTGGTGGTGACATTTTGTATTCTGTCGAACCTGTCGATGTCTACTGTGGTGAAAAAATGCCGAAAGGCAAAAAGAATATAGTATATTCGATTGTTTACTGGTCTAAAAAGGGTACGCTAACCACGAGCAAGGTCGAAGCGCGCCACAAAAAAGTTGGTGGCGCGCTGATCAAGAAATTCAAGGCCAAAATCAGTGGTTGGGGTCAGGCAATTGTGTCAGAGGTTAAAGAACCTGCAGAGCAGTCGTTTAAAGGTGTACCTATCAAGATTGAGGATACAGTCCTTCAATATTACGAGAATATGGACACTTATTCCTCTGATGCAACTGTTGTTAAAGTGAAAAATAAGGGCAGTCAGGTTGTCGAGTTAACTCTGGATAAAACACTATTCTTTCCTAAAGGTGGTGGACAACCAAGTGATCAAGGTACTATGTCAAGTGTAAACGGTGAAGTAAAAGTTGAGGAAGTGAGGGTGGAGGATAAGAAGGTCATTCACCGAGGTGTTTTGACTGGAACACTAAAAGTAGGCGATATTGTGAAGCTTTCTGTTGATAAAAAGCGTAGAAACTACTACATGAAGATACATTCTGCCGGACATCTTTTGCATGATGTTTTAATGAGCGTAACAAAAGGATTGAAACCGACTAAAGGTGAACATGGCGATGATCCATACATTGAATATTCGGGAACAGTTGAACAGAGGATTCTGGATAAACTTCAGGAAAAAGTTAATAAAGCGGTTTCTGATGATCTACCTATCGTTTGCAAGAGTGTCTCATATGATGAGCTAGTAAAAATGTGTAAACATGTTCCTGCAAACCTTCCAAAGAATAAACAGCTACGAGTGTTGAAGATTGGCAAGTATGATGCAATGCCAGATGGTGGTCTTCAAGTAAAATCAACTTCGTTAATCGGAGGAATTAAGATTACCCATGCTTTCTCGAATAATGGAAAAACAAGGGTATCGTATAAAGTCGTTGATTCTCTAGCTGGTGAAGAACAGGAAGATGGAGCTATTGTAGTAGGAGCAATATTAAAGGTGGAGAAGCATCCAGATGCGGACAAGTTGGTGATTGTTACGGTCGATTTAGGTGATAAATATCCAGAATACAAAAGTGGAGAAAAGCAAATAGTATGCGGCGCGGAAAACATTGTTAATGGAGGCGAAAAAGTCATCGGTTCACTTGTTCCAGTGGCGCTACCAGGCGCAAAGGTTCAAATGGCTACGAACAAGGAACGCATTGAACATAAAGAGTGCGAGGTTAAACCAGCCAAAATCCGCGGCATAAAGTCCTACGGCATGCTTTGTTCCAAAGTTGAACTTGGCAAGGGGAAGGACGATAGCGGTATCTGGATTCTTCCCGCTGATAAGTACTCGGTAGGCGAAGCGTTATAGAGTGGCTACTTTTACGCCTTTAACCTTCTCGAACTCACGATCATGGGTTATTAGGGTGTCCTCTTTATTAAGGTAACTAAGTATCAAACAGTCCGTAAACTTGATCTTGTATTTTCTAAAGTATTCAAGCGCGAGTTTAAGATTATGCTTCTGCTCAATTTGAATATTTCTTGTGTTCTGAAGCTCTTGTATGCGATCCACTATCTCGTCCTTCTTCATGTTGTAGACTTTGTCGAGTACCCAAAACAGCTCCGCAATTACAATGCTAGGCACAAAATATGTATCGTTTTGCTCGAGGAGTTTCTCGAAGAATAAGTGCTCAGGTTCTTCATTCTCATAGTAGCGTACTAAGATATTTGTATCGATATATTTCCTTCCCATTATACGCGTACATACTCCTTTTCCATGCGATCTCTGAATGTATCTGAAAGGTGAAGTCCTGCATATTGCTTAAGCGTACCTCTCGAGTACCGAATATCTCTTAACGGTTCAATCAGGATTCTACCGCTTGAAACTGAAACCTTCACTTTGGAAGGCTTGAAGAGCTTAAGCTTGTCCTGGATTGCCTTGGGAATGTAGACAAGCCCCTTTTTGGTTAGAGTTACAATAAATTCCACGATAACGTCATAGTACCGTAGAAGAAAAGGCTTGTCAATACTGAAAATCGAAAACATACTGGCGACGCTATTAAGTAATTAACAGTGTGTGAGCTGGTAGAGATTATAGCAAACGAATATTAAGAAAAGATTAAAATCGACTATATCAAAAACGCGTTTAGTATCGTAATAAATTGGTGTGGGCGCTGAAAAAAGTGCAAAAAGGCTGAAGACCAGTTAGAATAGAAAAGAGAGGTCAACCAAGAAAACAATCTGGATAGTAAGCGGAATCGTAGGAGTTCTTCTTCTTGAAGGGGTTTCTTTCCTCGTGTACAAAACCGTCACAGAAAGCGGAGGAAGGGTCAAGTTGGTTGATAGACAGTCTCCGTACATTTCCACGACAACGATCGTTGAACGAGTAATAGGTGCAAATATTGGAGATGTCTTTAAAAAGTACATGAAAGTTAGACGAAAGCCACTGAAGGATAAGTAAACAGAAACTGCCCCGACTGTGTTAAAATACACTGATTTGAGAAACCAGATGCGGATTTCCAAAACCAAGGTCAGGAGCTGGGAATGGTATGACGAGATATGGAAAAACGTTGGTAAATGTGTCTTTTGCGATTTGCGTGAGAAGTACATAGTTTTTGAGAAAAACGGAGTTGTCCTAACCGCAAATCTATATCCGTATACTGATGGACATTTACTGATTGTGCCCAGACGTCATGTAGAGTACCTCAAGCAGTTAACGCCACAAGAATGGGAGACTATTAGGGCAATTGTATATGTGGCAAAGAAGATACTTCGGAAGTATTTGGGCGTAAAAAACGTTTGGTTCTTATATCGCGAAGGCCCGCTTGGCCAAGCGCAGAAGACAGTTGGCCATTTGCACATTCACGTGGTGCCATACAAAGATGGGTTGATGAGCGTCAATTACCAGCCAATCCATATTGATCCAAAAGAGCTGAAGGGTAAGTTAAAGGAAAGGCTAGATTATCCTGATAAGTTGTTCGATAAATTTCTTGGTAGGTATGGGAAAAATACATGTATTGAGCGACGCGTCGTCGTCGGCGCTGTTGTCTTTAATAGCAAGAGAGAAGTGTTGTTGGTAAAAAAGGAGCACTCAGCTTATCCTGGTACCTGGTCGCCACCTTCGGGCTCGGTGGAGCAAAGTGAAAGTTTGGAAGCCGCAATCAAACGGGAGGTGAAAGAAGAAACAGGGTTAACTCTACGAAAGATTGAGTTTGTTGGTATCGACGAGGATATGCAAAACGTTATTTTCCAGGAAGGTTACACCAAAAAATGGAATATGATCTTTATAAACTACAGGGCTAGTGTAAAAAACACGAAACTTGTTGCAGGCGATGATGCTGCCGAAGCAAGATGGGTGAAGCCAGAAATGCTGAAGAAATATAAGCTTACGAGCATCACTGAAAAGCTATTTAAAAAGATTGGACTATTATGACAAGGCTTCTTGATTGGAATAATCTTTCAGAGAAAGATAAAAAACACATATCTGCTATTGCGAATATGTGTTTTGTTGCTGGATCGATTGTCCTGTCGACTAAACGAATAAAAGAACTTGTTCGCGAGCAAAAAGGACGAAGTGTTCTATTGGGTGTTTTGAAAGACAAAGAGATTCCGGGGTTGGAAGACAGTCCGCACTTTGAGCCACTTCGTTTAGAAACCGTGAAAAGTGCAGTAAAAGGTTTGAAAAACGTAAATATATTACAGTACTTTCACCGTGATGCAAAGTATATAATAAAAGAGCTTAGCCCAAGAGAAGTTGTGTTTATAAATGGTAGCTGGCCAGGGCAGATTCATTATCGGAGCGAGTATTGGAAGGCTATTGAGGCCGGTTCAGAAGTTAGTTTGAAATCGCCTTTTGTTAATGAAATTGAGGCGAAAGCATATGAAAAACGATATTCTACTGTTGAGCGTAATTATACTGGCAAGTACTCTGAAACAGAATTACTTAAGATTGCGAAGGAAGTAGCGGCACAGAGCTGGGATTGGATTGGCCGAACCGGTGCTGTTCTCGCGAGAAAAGGTAAAGTTCTGATGACCGCCTATAACCGGGTTCTTCCATATCAAGCGAACCAGCTTCATAATGGCTCAATACGAGAGCGGTTGTTTATTCCGGCGCAGGAGATGCTAGAGACGCACCTCACGAACCATGCAGAATGCGAGCTTCTGGAAAAGGTTAGACGTAGAGGGATATCGCTTGTGGACGCAGAGCTATTTATTAACCTTTTCCCGTGCCCTTTTTGTGCGAAAGTTCTTGCGCGAACCGATCTCTCTGGCATTGTTTATTCTCAAGACCACAACCTTGGTAATGATATTGGGTATACGATACTTGAAGCATACGGGAAAAAGATACGAAGAGTAGTAATTTAGTTGCCGAAATGGATGAAGACCTGGCCAGTATACTACAAAGATTTGCTAACACTCTCCAATCGTGAGAGCAATATTGGTATCTGCACGCTCTGGACGCCAAAAGATATTGTGTGCTCAAAGATTAGCAAGCAGCACTTTTGTATTAGCGGGCAGTTGTATTCGAAACGAGGCATTAACTATATTCTACGAAACATATACGCAAAACCGACGATAAATACAGTTATTATATGTGGAAATGATAAAAGCGGGAGCGGTAAGGCGTTTGTAGACTTTATGAAAAACGGCTCAGATAAGGAAGGGGTTATTCAGAGTTCGATTGATAAAAAACATTTGGAGCTATTTCGGGAAAAGGTTAAATTAGTTGACCTGCGTGAAGTTACGATACCAGAAACTATCGACAGGAAGGCAGAACTGCTTAGCAAGAAAATCAAAGCTTGGACAAAGCCCAAATACTTTCCTGAGGTAAAGGAGAGAGTAGCCGACAGGTTTCCATCAGAAAAGACCACGTTTAATCTAAGGTCGGAGTATATTTGGCAGGCGTGGATTCAAATACTTCGGCTGATTATGAAGTTTGGCTCGAAAAAGGGGATGATTAAGATAGGTGAAGTGCGGGAGCTGACAAATATCGTTACTGTGATCGAGAAAGAGGATCCGTATAAGCCAGAACTGGAAGAGCTATTTGGCTTTGATAATCGAGAGTTAATAACGTACTACAAGGCCTTTTTTAACGCTGACAAAGGAACCGAAACGTATAATTATGGTGAACGGTTGAGAGCATACCCACGAGGAATTCCAGTGGATGAATATAATGCTGTTACTAACACCAAACTTGCAGCAGCGTTTAAGAAATATGCCGAAAAGCAACCAAAAGGAGGGCTAGATCAGCTGGAGGAGATGTTCAATAAATTTGAACGGTACCATGAAGATCGTGGACTAGTTATGGCACTCTGGAACCCATGGGTAGACAATGTAAAAGAAGGATGGATGGCAGCTAAAAGCAAAAAGGCAGGAAATGTCCCGTGCATGGTACTCCTGCAGTTTACGTATCGAAGCAAGAAGCTTCACCTAACAGCGTATTTCAGAAGCAACGATATGTTCGATGCGTGGCCAAGAAATGCATTCGCGCTTAGGAAGCTTCAGTTTGATTTTGCGAAACGTGTTGGTAAACACGTGGGCTGTCTTACGACAATCTCCAATTGTGCTCAGATATATGAGAACAACTACTCTAAAGCCCTAAGGCTAGTTGATAAATATAAAGATATTATGTTTTGCCGACCAGATCCAAGAAGTACACTTATTATTGAAACGATTGGTAAAGAGATAGTGGTTCGCCAGATGGAACCTGCTGGTAATGCTCAATTGGATGAGTATCGTATAAGCGGCCTTCTACCGAAGGCCGCTATGCAGCTAATTGATAGACTAGTTGCTAACAATGTATTTGGAACGCTCGAACATGCCGCAGATATCGGAATAGAGCTAAGCAAAGCTGAACTTTGTATCAAGAAAGGCGGTAAATATATTCAAGATCGCGCGTGGGAGGAGATGATAGACCTATAGAGTTCTTCGTGTGATTTGATCATCTTCTTCAGTGAAAATCGCTTTTCGACGTAACTTCGACAGGTCGCTCTGTCTACTTGGTCAATTTGACGTATTGCTCTTTCAAACCCGCGTCTGCTTTTTGCGATGTAACCGTTTACTCCGTTTTCAATAAGTTCAGGCACGGAACCTCTGTTAAATGCCACTACTGGTGTTCCGCAGGCATTTGCCTCTACGATGGCTAACCCAAAAGGTTCTTCCCATATTATTGGGAATAGTAATGCTTTTGCGCCACCGAGGAGTTTTACCTTTTGCCGCTGATTAGTAATAAAGCCTTCATAGGAAATTAACTTGTTATCAATGTGTGGGTGTATCTTTTTGCTCCAATAATGGTCACCGCCGTGGCCTTCATAGTGCAGTCCAGCGATCTTTAGTCGCCAGTTGTTTTTCTTGCAAAGCTCAATTGCGATATGAACTCCTTTCGACTTGATTATTCGGCCAAAGTACAATAGGTAGCTATCTGGTGAAACCGAAGTGCAGAGCTTAAAGTTCTGAATATCGATACCTGGGTAGATTGTAGACAAAACTTTTAGCCCTTGTGTTTTTTTACGTTGACTTTCGCTTATTGTTGTAAAGCAAACGTTTTTAATTAACGAGTATGTCTCCTTGTTTGGAAAGTTTAGATTGTATGGGTCATGAAGAGTGAATAGTATAGGCTTCTTGCACAGTTTTGAGAGGAGAGGCCCTTCAGGGCCACTTGTGATATACACATGGACAATGTCATACTTATTGCTTTGTCGTAGGGCGTTGACTAGAATTTCAAACTCGATTACTTTAAAGAGTCTTTTAAATGTTTCTAGATCATTCTTAATAAGGTTCCGTACAGTAAGCTTTTTTCTATTGAGTGCCATATTGACGCCGCGCATATCGACTGTTTCTAGATTTGCGGCTGTCCGTACACGGCCAGCCGCAAACAAAGTCACCTGATTGCCTTGTTTTGCCAACCCGTCTGCGAGCTTTACAGCCAGTCTTCCAGGTGCGAAAATATTCTGGTGCATAATGTCGTCTCGCATAAAGAGATGCGGAGCCACGATTGCAATTTTCATAATTGCTGAATTGTATCAAATTGCGTTACATTATCAAGGCAAGTGTGTTTATTCTTACGTTTATCAGCGGTATAATTCAACTATGACACTACGTGATATAGTGCACAAGAACTACGGAATAAGTATCTCAAAACTAACTAGATTAACTGGTGGTTTTCGAAATTGCTGCTATAAGGTTATTTCTAACGACGGAAAATATTATGTGCTAATTGTATATAAGCGTGAAAAAGGCGTACTCAAACAAATTCAAAATGCCCATAACGTAGCGATGTATTTGGATCAGTGCGGCTTTTCCGTAAGAGTACCGATTGGATCGGTGATGGTAAAATATCGAGGGAAATATATAGGTTTGTATAACTTTATCGAGGGGAACACGGTTCCGTGGGAAGCGTATACCAAACGGCATTTAAAGTCGATAGGCAAAACACTTTCTGATCTTCATTTTCACTTGGGAAAGTACAGTGACGTAAATACACTGGAGCGGCTACCCAAATGGGCAGATATCACCAAGCAAGAAATAAAGGAAATGAAAGCATATTTTTCACGAGTAGAGCCTTGGATTGAGCGAAAGCTGCGCATTGGGTTACCTTGGATTGAAATTGATAAATTGCTCAGTGATGTGCTGGTAATTTCAGTCGAAAGTTCCACTTTGGCTGGTCGGGACTTATCTGTTCTGCATTACGATTTTGTCAGAGGAAATGTCCTTTATAGTAAAAAGCTGAATCGAAAACTAGATATCTATCCGATAGTTGGAATAATTGATTTTGAAAAGGTCTGTTATGGTCCAATCCTTGCTGACATTGCCCGAACGCTTGCTTTTTTGATCATTGATTGTAAATACAAAGGCGAGAAAGAGGTTAGTCGGCGGTTTCTTATTAGTGGCTATAATAAACGCGGTAAAAACGAGTTGGAGCTTAATCGCGACAGCATCAAGAAAATTGATAAACTACTGGGGTTTTTCTGGCTACGGGACTTTTGGAAGTTCCTCGAAAATAATCCGTATGAATACCTGCATATGAACGAGCATTATATTCTTACACGTGATAAACTGATTTCGCTGGGCGTATTAACACACTAGCCTATGCCTTGTCTTCCAGCGGTTTCTTCCTTACCTTCATGAACTTCTTAAACATGTCACCCATATTTGCACCGATTATTCGCTCTACAATAGCCGTGGTTGAGATATACGGGGATTGACGTTCTACTATTTTTACCTTACCCCCGTGCTCAACTACAACTTTGTATTCTTTTGTTTCTTTATAATCTTTGTTCCAGTCTTCTTTGACTGTTACAAAAACATTAGGTTGAAGAATAGCAAGTATAGGTTGGCAACTTGCCGTTGGGATTATGGTGACGTAGTCTACTGCTCGCATATATGTAAGTGCTTCTGCGCGGATCATCTCGTCCAGAATTGGCTTATTCTTACCTTTTACTTTGCGGATAGATTCATTGCTATTGACTCCAACGATAAGTATATCGCCTTCTTTTTTAGCCTGTTCCAGGTAGCGCATCTGGCCGACGTGTAAAAGATCCCAGCTTCCCGCTGTGAACACGATCGATTTCTTAGCCTTGCGTAGACCATTTCGCAAGTCTAGTAAGTCTGCCGTATCTACGAACTTGCCATTCAGTCTTTCTTTAATTCCCATAACAAAGCTATAGTAATACATTGTGCTGTTAAGTTCAAATTGAACTTAATGTATCGTTGACGAGTTCTAGGTGCTATACTGAAGTAGTTATCTAACTGTCTGAATATAATGGTTACACCAGAACCAACTCCAGTTCCTGTTCCTGTTGCTGCGACTCCACCTGTGCTACCAGCGGAAAATGTAGCTAGAACTTCCACTAATACTACCGCAACAAGTGTTCCGAACGAGGGAAAACCCGCCAGCGGCAGCAATAAAAATGTACCTAAATACATACTTATCGGTGCTGTCGTTTTGGTGTCGATAGCAGGAGTTATCGCTGGTGTATTGGGGATTAAACGGGTGTTGGACACCCGTGCAAGCAATCAAGCTGACACAGAAGATACAGCAGATGGTGACAACGCTGACGATGCGAACGAAGATGACAATGGAGACGACAACGGGGAAGATGATGGCAATGAAGGTGATGTGGCGGGTGCTTTTACACAGGTTGCCAGTGACGCAACAGATGATTACCCTGCGTGGACCGAGGCAGACACCATAGTCGCGTGGGTCGATGGTGAAACCTATGATCAGTTTCACGCGATGTACGCACCAATGGGCGCTGTGCAAGACTTTGCTGTTGGGGCTGAGGCCGGGGATTATATGACTGGTGTTGAAGTAATTAATGGAGACGCAGTTGGGTATGGTTTGAACAAAGGAGATGGAACACAGTGGCTAGTAGGTATTGGAAACTTGATGAGCGGGACGAGCGGGGATCTGTACGTGGAGGTGGTAGCAGAGGAGCGACTGATGGAGTTTTCGTTTGTAAACGAACATGCGTTTGTAGCGCTAGTGAGCCACATTGACCAGGTGAGCGGTGATGAAACTAATTCACTTCGGTACCTTGATACCGGTAATGGTACTGACGAGACGCTTTGGACCGATACTGTTGAGCGTTCAGCTAGAGAAGGAATGGAAACGGACTCGATAAAGGTAGCTGTATCGCCAGATGGGCAAAAGGTATATATGGTGGATACAACACTGGTTACAGCGAGCGTGCTGAGGGTTTTTGATCTTACCACTTATAATGAGCTAGGCAGTGTTACAAATGCAACACAACCAGCGTGGGTTGGAAATGACGACATCCTTTACGTAAACAAGGTTAATGCCGGAGGCGTCTATCTATATAATATCGCAAATGACACAAGTGCCTTGGTAGCAGAGATTGATCCGGAAGCGCGGGATTTGTGTTTTGCCGCGATTGGCGATGGACTGCTTGGCTTTAATATGGATTCAATGCAATATGCGGCCACGTCATATGTTTACGATATTGCGAATGATGCGATGATTCAAGATTATACTCATGGAGTAAGTCGAGGAATAATCGCAGAGAACCTGTTGATGCTCGAGAAGTATACGTCTGCACCAGGTGGAGTAATGATGGATTACGAAACCGACCGTGGTGGAATCTGGAATTATTCTAATGATGGGTTTACCGAACTTACTGACTATTGGACAGGACTAACTGGCACTGCGTGGAATAGATATTAATTAGTACTTTCTTTATGGCCAAAAAAAACTCAGTTCAATCTAGTGTATCTAAGCCAGTTGAGTCTTCTGTCTTACTTGTGCCAGAACAAATTAAGTATCCTGTCGTTTCCGAACAAGCAGTAGTCTCCGCTTCTGTTCCAAATGCTGTAACCTCTGCCCCGATAGTTGATACCCAGCAAAAACCCCCAGGGGGAAAAGACGATAAGCGGATGTTAACAGGTATGATAATAGGTGTAGTGGTATTACTCTCAATTGCGGGTTTGATAGCCGGAATCTTTGGAGTTAAACGGGTATTGGACGATCGAAAAGCAGCGGACGAAGCTGACGGCGGGGATGGGCAGGATGATGGTGGAGATCAGGGAGAGGACCTGGCGGACGGTGGTGATGATGGTGAAGACGGAGAGGATGGGGGTGACAATACTGATGGTGACGGTGAAGATGATGGTGAAAATCCTCCGGCAGGAGACAATCCACTTGCTACAGTTTGTGCCAGTGCAATAAACGACTACGAAAATTGGGAGAAAACCGATGATATGATCATTTGGAAAAGCGAGGACTATCTAAGCATACTTTTCCGTGCTACTCTTCAAAGCGCGCCTGGCGGCGCAGTAGTAACAGATAGCGAGGATAATTGGGTTTATGGCAAACAACTAATCTCAGACAACCTCATTGGCTATAGCGTGGAGCTTGCTGATGCTGGATGGAAGGTGGGAACCATTAACCTAACTAACCTGAACGCAAACATCATCTATAACTTTAACGAGGGTGTGCAGTCGCTTGAAGATGTGTCGTTTGTAGATGATCATACATTCGTTGCACTTGTTCGATCGAGCGAAAACTACCGTGCGGCGGCTGACTACGAACTTCTTTATATCGATACCGAAGCGCCACTAAACGACGTTGTGTGGCAAAAACACTACGCGGCAGAGGTCGCTGGCCAGAACAGTGATCTAGAGGATCTGCATATCGCGCTTTCTCCGAAAAAGAACTATGTGTATGTCCTAGACTCATATCTACCAGGAGACGATGGTAATATTATTAGAGTAATTTCGCTTCGTGAATATACCGATATCGGGCAGATTCAGAACGCAACTAACCCGGTTTGGGTTGGGAATACGCATATTTTGTATCGAAGCACAGCCGCGGAGGGCGGAGTGTATCTTTATGACGTGCAGTACGACACCTCCGAGAAGATCGATGGAATAGATTCTGACGCAATGTATCTTGAATTTAGCCCACTTGACGGAGGGATTGTTACTTACGATTTAAACCCTTCAGTGTACGAGGCAACAGGCCATATAATAAGGTGCGATACTTTAGCCTCGATTGCGAGCATAGACCACGGAACCGTTGAATCAATAGTTGACGAAAACACTGCTGGCGTATATCAATACGTTAGAGCGGCTCCGGACGAGGATTGGGACTATGACGTTTCTAGTACTTCAGGCTGGAACTATAGAACTGACGAGTTTACCAAACTGGATGTCGCAGGCGAAATTGGCTTCAGGCCTGAATCGGTTTGGAGTAAATACTGAAACGATCCCCCTGTTACGGCATAGGCTCAAATGACGCCAGTATATCATCTAATATTAACAACTCAGCAGCTGGTGTCCCTGGGGTGATTGTCCCATCGTACGTGTGTGATGTATCCCCATCGTAGTCAAATGCGATTTCGGTAATTTCCCACAAGCCATGATTAATACCGCAGGCTGCGTCATAACTTGCTGTTGCTGGTTGAATATCCCAATACATTGTGGTTTCAGCTCTTCTGTAATCTCTACCCAGGAAATTAAACGAAGTATAATCCACTCCAGTGAGGTCTACTATTGCTGGCGCTGGAGCTCCTTCTTCCGCATTAGTTGCAACTACTTCGTCATAATACGACTCTACGCTATCACTGAACTGAAAATACTGTGTGCATTCGTTCGTGCCGCCAACACCCAAGACGGCTTCAAGTTCAAACACTACCTCACTGTCAGGATTTGAAACGGTTAGGCCGGTAAGTCCTTCATAAATTGGGCCTTCGGAAAGCATTGTGCTGTAATCGCCATCAAAATACTCTGTAATTGTCCAACCTACAGGCATTGTGGCGCTGATGGCGTCCCCTAGGAAGGCAACAGGTTCAGCTTCCTCAGCCTCTTCGTCTGCCTCGGCTTCTCCGTCTGCTCCAGCATCTTCGTCATCAGCTCCACCCTCATCAGCTGTGGCAGCCTCTCTGCCTATAAGCTCACTAATGCTTTTTCCTGTTACGTATAAATACACGGCGAGTGATACAAGCGCTACTGCAATAATGCAAAGTATAACAGCTAATATTGTAAGCCAATTACTGCTCTTTTGTGGGGTGGTCGGGGTCTGTGTCTTGGCAGATCCGATTTGGATTTCTGATGCTGGGGTTTCCTGTGGATCCATGTTTAGATCGTTTAAATAGTTCTAACTCCAATATAGTTGGTTTCGTGTATAATAGCAATATGGCTGCTCTGGATTTGATACAAAAGGAAGCAAAAAGACAAAAGCGGAGCATCGAGCTAATACCGTCCGAAAACTATGTTTCTGCAAGTGTTTTGGCGGCTGTTGGGTCGGTCTTTACGAACAAGTACTCTGAAGGCCGCCCCGGAAACCGGTATTATGGTGGAAATATGGTGGTCGATGAGCTTGAGCTAAAATGTGAAGACCTCGCGCTGAAGTTGTTTGGTCTGGATACTAGTAAGTGGCATGTAAATGTCCAACCATATTCTGGATCGCCAGCAAATCTAGCGGTATATCTGGCGCTAGCTGAGGTTGGAGATACGGTTATGGGATTGTCTTTGGTTGGTGGTGGGCATTTGACACATGGGGCAAAGCCGAGCAGTTCTGGCAAGCTTTTTCACGCAGTGCAATATGGAGTAAATGCTGATGGATTGATCGATTACGACGAGATCGAGTCGCTAGCGAAAAAAGCTAAACCTAAACTGTTGTGGTGTGGTACAACTTCGTACGCGAGGACTCTTGATTTTAAGCGGTTCCGCGAGATCGCTGACAAAGTTGGTGCATATTTAGTTGCGGACATTTCGCACATTGCAGGGTTGGTTGCTGGTGGTGTGCATCCTTCGTCGTTTTCTTATGTGGACGTCGTGACTACGACTACTCACAAGACTCTGCGCGGCCCGCGCGGTGCGATGATCTTTTGCAAAAGTGACCTTGCGGAAGAAATTGATAAAGCGGTTTTCCCTACACTTCAGGGCGGGCCGCACAACAATACCACAATAGCGATAGCTGTCGCTTTAGAGGAAGCCTTGAAGCCTGAGTTTAGGCAGTATACCGAGCAAATTGTTAAAAACGCGAAGGCGTTAGCCGAAGCAGTAATAAAACTTGGATATAGAGTAGTAACTGGTGGAACCGACAATCACCTGTTTATGATCGATCTGACGTCAAAGAACTTAGGCGGTACAAAGGTTACTGGCGCTGTGACCCAAACCGCGTGTGAGCAGGCTGATATTACACTTAGCCGGACGGTTGTGCCTGGCTATCCGGACGTCTCGTGGAAAGATGGAAATGGCGTGCGTGTGGGTACTCCAGCGATAACGACCCGTGGAATGAAAGAAGCGGATATGAAAACGGTTGCGGAGCTTTTTGATCAGGTTGTTTCTGCGGTTGCGTCGGGGAAGACAGCAGTTTCAGGCGTCGGTGCAGAAAAGTTAGCAGAGGTAAAGGTGAAAGTTAATATGTTTGCGAGCAAATTCCCATGTCCGGGCGTAGATGAAACCCTAGGCACACTAGCTTAAGAATGATTAAAGTGCTTTGGGATTTATTAGATCATTCCTGAGCTTCTTTATTTCATCAAGAATGCTGCCGCGTACTCTGTTTATGGTAAGCTCTAACTCAAACCGCAACATGTCAATGTCTAATTTGTTTGCATACCTTAGCAGCTCGACTTGTAAAGTTTGTCTTATTCTTTTGTCAAATCGGCTTAAATCTTGATCATCAATTGCGTTGTAAATCTCACTCTTTACTATCTTAGTAATTTTTGTTAGGTCTGTATTTGTAAGTACGAGACTCTATATTACGTAACTCTGTTAAACACCTTTTGCTCTATTTTCTCAATTCTTTCACGATCCTCAATCACAAGCTGTTGAAACTGAGGAAGTTCTTCTTTATTCTCTTTCAAGCTGGCTATGTCATCCTGAACTTCTAATAGCATAGTATAAAGAATATCTTGGCTTTCGCGCACTTCAGTTATTACGTTGTCGTTTAGTTCATGCATTACCTTCCTCATATCATCCAGAGCTTTTCCTATATTCCCAAGGTCTTGTTTTGTTGCAAAATATTGTGCTTCTTGCTTAGTTACGAATAACCCGAGCAACTGGATAACAAGCTTTTTATTGTTTTTCTCGATTAACTCACTAACTCTTGATAGATCCTGATTATCAAGCGCATCTTTTATCTCGCTCTTTACTATCCTGTTTACTTTTGCTAGATCCGTATTTGTTAAAACCATTTGTCTCTCGTTTACTTAAAGCAGTATATCGGTGGGCGGTTGCGTACGCAACCGCCCACATGCTAACCCCCGCAAACCGAGCTGGCATTCAAATGAACTGCCAGCAACTGGCTAACTCGCGACTGAACCCGTAATACTGCCGGTGGTTCTCTTACCAGAAAACCTTCACGTGTTGTCATTCCTCGGACTCTTCTTCGACCTCTACTGCATTATCCTCAGCTGCTTCATTCGCTACGTCCTCAATGTTCTCGCCAAGGTCTTTGTCTTCTGCACCTTTGGCATCAGGAGCAGCCTTTTTGCCATTTCCGTCTTTACCCGGAGCTCCAGCTCTTTCTTCTGCAGCCTTCCGAATGTTTTTGACGAGCCCCCAGAGCATTTTAGATAATGTCTCGATCTCTTTACTTGCGTCATCGTACTCTTCTGCCTCGATCCAGTTGCACTCATTCATGATCTCGAGCGCAGCTAGAACTTTCACAGTTCGGATTGCTGCCCTCGCGTACGAACCAAGCCTTCTTCGCAAATACTTGGTGTTGCTCCCGAGCATAATGTCGGCCATCACCCCGATCGGTCCGGCGACGATTATGTACGCGAGCGGTTGTGGCAGATCTTCTACGTTTGTAGCTGCCTGTGCAAGTTTGACCGCGATCTCCTTGGCCTTGCCGTACACTCTTAGCTTTTCTTCTTTGCCAGCCATGGCATTCCTCAATTAAATAAGTTGACAGGGAGTATAGCAGGTCAACATTAAGGAATTATTAAAATTTAAATGCAGTGGTTATTATGATGCTGCCGCGATAACTGCAATGCTCGTGCAGAAATTTCTGCAAAAATCGGTCAACGGGATATCTGAACAACAAAGGGATAACAAAGTGGGACTTCAAGAAGAAGAATCTTGATATTTTCAAGTTTCGTAAAATGTAGAAAAGATTAACAATCAATCAT
>Ga0209668_10000267_pt1 | contig 21244 bp, 43 predicted proteins | sample FrelakmetPLP11PL_FD_187150 | JGI IMG/M metagenome (GOLD analysis project Ga0209668, IMG submission 187150) | Freshwater lake sediment microbial communities from the University of Notre Dame, USA, for methane emissions studies - PLP11 PL (SPAdes)... | ecosystem: Environmental > Aquatic >... | reverse complement strand
TTGGTTATTTTAAATCGTAAAACCTCACTCCACCTTAGGATAATAACCCTTCTTAACCTTAACCCTATGCCCGTTCACATTGCGATAATAAAACGGCAATTTAGGACACAAAAAAACCCGCGTTAGAGGGCGGGTTTTTCTAAGTACAACACACATAAGACTTTTTTAATGCGGTTAAATAATAACACATTCACCGCATTTGCACACGGCTATTTTATTATCCATTTCAATAAGCCAATCGTAAAACTCTTTAGCCAGCAGTACAGCAAAACACCAAATCGACAACACAAGCAGTAATTCAATCATAAATCAAAACTACGAACCACCGCAATAAACAAAGCGTCTTTTAATTGCTGCTCTTTTGGTAATTGTTCATAAGGTAAAAAGCAAGGATGTTCTTTTTTATCAATATTTTTTACTTCGCCATATTTCCAGTCGTTAGCCTCTTTTTCAGCCAGCCAATTGTTATGTGAGTCGCATGGCTGGGAGTCTGGATGCGTTAAATGATAGATAACACCGTTTATTGCGCTGTCACGCTGCCATTCTGGAGCGTCTCCCAAGGAACTTGAGAGTTATCACCAATACCAGCGCAATAAGCACGATTTACTTCATGGCAAACCTTTGCGATTCTTTCTTTTGTAATATCCATAATTACTCACTTTTAACTCAAGACAAAAAAAAGCCGCTGGATTTAACGCCAGCGGCTAGAGGAGGGTAAAACTGGAGATATATCTAACAAAAACAAAGCACAAGATTAAGATATGGAGCTATTGTATAGTAAAGAGCTGGGTGTTGCAACAAATAAAACTGGCTCTCATAGATGGAATCGAACCACCGACAACTTCATTAACAGTGAAGCGTTCTGCCGCTGAACTATATGAGAATAAACTGGTGCGCCCTCTTAGGAGTCGAACCTCAGAGTCAACCGATTATGAGTCGGCAGCATTCACCACTTATGCTAAGGGCGCAATAAACTGGAGCAGGTAAAGAGAATCGAACTCTTATACGCGACTTGGAAGGACGCTACATAACCTTTCTGACATACCTGCAAATAAAACTGGAGTTGCCAACGGGATTCGAACCCGTGTTATTTGAGTGAAAATCAAATATCCTAACCGCTAGACGATGGCAACATAAAAAAATCGGTGCTTTCGTATGGCTTCTTACCACGCCTTTTTATCCGTGCCGAGCAGCATTGCAGGGAGGCGGTTACTTTGACTTAATTTTGGTGCGCCCTCTCAGGAGTCGAACCTGAGAGTCAACCGATTATGAGTCAGCAGCATTCACCACTTATGCTAAGGGCGCAAATTTGGTAGCGGATACAGGATTTGAACCTGCGTTCTTAAGCTTATGGCAATTCATAATCTTTAGCGCAAATAAAAGATACTCCTTTTTCAGTTCTATTCATAGGTTCATATCTTAATATTCCGTTTTTTATTCCGACTTTTTCTGGAGGAATTAAATATGACTTTTGAATGTCTGGGCAGTAAACCGCAAAAAAATCTATATCTCCTCTATAATTTTTTGTTTTTCCTGTAAATCCATTTGTACTACATGAGTTAAAAACAACGCACCCATTAGATGTTCTTGCGGTTTTGCATTGTATTTTCTTAAAAATACCATCAATTTCAACAACAAAATCATATCTTTGGTTATTTCCAAATGGAATCAATGTTGGATAACCAAGGCTAATAAACTTAGCTAATAAAATCGCCTCTGATATTTCGCCTTTTGCTTTGCTATTCATTCTTTTCTCAAATTAAACTTAAAAATTACGAGATACCAACTTCTCCAACCCGCTGTGATTTGTAAAACAACATCAAAACTACTCCATACTACATAAACTATTGCGCAATTCATTTATGTAGCCGTTTCTGACAAAGGAAATAGACGTTTGACAATAACGCTATTTGCAAAGCCGTTTTATGTCGTGCGACTCAGTGCAGTCCGTTTTGTTGATGATGTTGTTTTACAAATCACCCCACCGCCCGATTACTGCGGTGGGGCAATACACATAAAAAAAGCCCAACATCTGCAAGATATTGGGCTTTTAAAGAAAGTGGGTTTTAATCACCTCTTCGATAAACATCTTGCAGTTGCTTATCGAATGTTTGACAGTTTAGCAGAAAATCAAAGATTGTCAAATCAAAACCTGCAAATTGTAAAATCATGCCTACAAGCCGTCGTGTGATTATTGCACGAGTCTGATGCAGCTAGCTGTGCAGTAATAACCGCATTTTTCGCATCATACCCAACAAACGCCGTTTTATTAGTTCCCCAGCCATGCCTTTTTTCACCCGAATAATTAGACAAGCAAAAGCCGCGCGGTATTTGCATGATTTGCATTTGAAATTTTATTTCAAAATCAGCAGTTGCAACGGGAATAACAGACAGCAAAACGACAAATAAAGCCGTTTTCATTTAGTTTGCCAGTGGTGCGCTGCCGGAGTAAGGAGGTGGTACGCGCTGTACTTCGCCAGTGCTACTGCATCCGCTTATCATCAACATCACTAGAACAAGCATTAAGCTTGTTAAAATCCGCCTTTTTTCTGCGTTCATTTTGTATTACCTCAGTTATTTTTCTACGTTCTATCCGGTGTAGTCGCACGGTTTCAAGTGCAGCCCATATTGATACTATCCCTAAGATTATCGGAATCCACGCGCTTAGGAAATGCTCTGCTGATGCAACAAAACCTAATATTGTAGATGGTATTCCTACCGACGTTACCAACGGGGCTGAACCCTTGATACCTGTTGCTATTTCATGGCTAGACATTTTGTAAAATCCTGTTTTCGCAAGATTTTAACACTTTTTACTAGACTGGTTAATTTTTTTGGGGATATTTTCATAATTAGACTTCCCAAAATGACTAGCAGGCACATAAATAACAGGAGCTATCCCCATAAAAGCGCGGGCTTGTGGGATTGACAACCCCATTTTACGCGACACGCGCCGAACCTCCTTGTTTTTTTCTTGCCACTCTGCTCTTTGCTTTTTTACTTTATCAGGATTTTCTTCTTTCCATCGTTTTGTGTTTTCGTTTGCTTTATCTCTAACAGCTTTATCCGATAGTCTTTTAGCATCGTAGTCAACTTGCCAATATGCTTTATGTGACTTTTGCTCTATTGTTAGTTCTCGTTTTGCCATAATTAAAATCCTTAAGCAAAAAAGGCAACGCAGTAACAGACAACATCGACCCGACAAAAAACGGCGTTATTACTTTTGGTTTTTTTGCTGTATCCCAGCTATGATTAAACACAATCATATCAGATACATCTATCCCCAACACATCAGCATACATAGCAGCCGACAAAGCAGAGGGTTTTGCATTGTCCTTGTGCATATTAAAAACCGTGTATGCGTCTATTCTCCCTTTGTTTGTGTGTTGATTAACAAACGCCGCCACTTCCAAAAAACTGAGGCTTCTTTTCCCAGTGGCTTCTTTTGCCTTAGCCATTAGCATGTTTGCTAATTCTGTACCGTATAAGCCTTGACTCATAACTTAATCTCTTTTAAATCCCTGAACGCGTATTCCCGCGCCATATCGCTAAACATGTTTTGTTCTTCAACGTACTTTTCAACGTAATCACAAAATACGCCCTGTTGATTTAATGTTGCGTTTGGTCGTCGCTTAAGGAGAAAATGAATATCTTTGTCACGCTCTGATAATTCGCCTGCCATTATTTGCGCTCCTTTTGCAATTAATTTCTTTCGTACATCAACTTATCAGTAGTGTTTACGAATCTAACTACTGATGAAACTGGCAAATCAGAATTGCAGAGTTCAAAATCACCACACAACTCATTCATTTATGCAATTGCAAAGTCTAAAAGCTTTTCATAATTTATATCTTGTGTTTTCATTTCAACTCCTTAATCCAAAAGCAGCAAATAGATTGGCTACTTTTTTATCTGTTTCAGCAATCATATTCTTTTTTCTATCAATTTCTTTTTTTACATCATCAGGAACTTCAACAAATTCAAACACCCTGTTTACATCCTCATAAGTAAACCTAGAGATTTCTTTTTTTCCAATTTCTCTCATAAGATACCATATCGAAACACGGGGATTATTTGTGCATTTTCGAGTCCCAACGAAAACATGATGTTTTTTTGTTGGGGTGTTTATATAAACTGCATCTTTTATTAAATCCAATTTCTTTACCTCATAAAAAAACCGCTGTCTGTGCAGAATGGGAGCGGCACAATACAAGCGGTCTAAACCAAAAGGTTTACATAATTTTACGCTCCCCAGCATAATTATGTAATCGTTTTAAGCGGAGTTATTTTAGCAAATTAATGTTGCTTGCTCAATGACTAAATCGCGAATTTTATCAATTCCACTGAGGCTTAAATCATCAATGGGGAAATCCGCTCCTAAAATTGATATTGAATCAATTATCAATCCGTTAGCTTGTTCTGGGTCATAGTAATAATTGACATCGGTTTCTAAGCCGTTAAAGGTTATTGTGATTTTTTTCATTACTTTCCTCATAAACCGCGTTGTTAATCTTAAGCTTTTTTATTTTAGTAAAAAGCTCCTCGCTAAACGTAAAAACCGTTCCAATTCCAAAACTACCAATTTCTTTAACGTGCTCGGGTCGGGTTAGGTTTTGAAGTATCTTGATTAATCGCATATCACACCTCAAAAAAACGCCGCCGTGATATTAACATCAAAGCGGCTTTGCTTTTTTATCCCACCTGTTGCCAGCCACCTTGCACAGCTGGGTTTTGAACCCACCACACGCCATTTGCAAATGTCGCATGAGGCGGAACATGTGCGGGGCGTTGTGGTTGTGGTGGTTGTGCCTGTTGAACGTAAGCTTGCGCTTGCTGCACTTGTAGCTGCTTGAATGACCAGATTGTATTGGAGTCTGAAAAGTTTGGGTTTTTATTTTTCAAAACACCAACATTTGCCATAAAATCTTTACTCATTGTAGCCGTTAAAACTTGCAGCATATTGCCTTGGAGCGGTGTTCCGGTCGCTATTGCCAATGCTTTAACTTGCTTTTGACTGATTTCACTATGAGGCATCATGTCTATAAAAATCTTGCGGTTTTTTTGCTTGTCGTCTGTGATTGTAAACTGGCAGTTGTATCGCGGCTTTCCAATGTTATCGCCACTTTTCACTGTTTCTTGATTGATTTTCTCAAGCGCAGTTTTGTAAGTCGCGGTAGGGATTAGGTTAAAATCACTCATTTCTTCTACATTATCCCAGTCTGAAAAATCATCACCGCCCGCGTTTTGCACATAAACAGGCTGTTGATTTGGGAAAACTGGTGCGGGGGCTGGGTTGTATTGTACTGGTTGATATTGTTCGTTCATTGTGCTGTTCTCTTTGATTTAAAATTAATACAAAAAATCTTACCTTGCTGTTTATGCCTGTCACGCTTTGGGTGAAAAACAGCAATCTTACTAAATCGACTATCCGTTAAAGTTTTTGCAGCTCTAGCGCAATTTTCTTTTAACTGACAACCTACATTAAAACATCCTAAATTTTCATCACTCATTCATAATCCCTTGAGTCATATTGTGTACCAGCAAAATTTTCAAAACGGGTAAACTGCCCTAAAAAGGCGAGCCGCACTGTACTGAGTGGGCCATTTCTATTCTTGCCAATAATCAATTCTGCAATTCCTTTGTCGGGACTATCCTCGTTATAAACTTCGTCTCGATACACAAATACGATTAAATCCGCATCCTGCTCAATAGAGCCTGAATTTCTCAAATCAGACATAATCGGGCGTTTATTTGGTCTTTTTTCCAACTCACGATTTAACTGGGATAACAAAATAACCGGACAACCTAATTCTTTCGCCATTTCTTTTGCAGCGTTAGTAATCTCCCCTACCTGCTCATGCTTTGCCCTGTTTGACGTGGGCTTTATTTTGTCGATATGATCAATAATCACTAACTTTAACGCGCCTTTTTCTACTGCTAATTTTCTCGCGCGTTCTTTCATTTCAGGTATTGACAGTGCGGCGGTATCATCTAAATACAATTGCGTTCCGGCTAAAATATTTATCGCGCTGGTAAGCCTTGCCCAATCATCATCTTGCAATTGACCAGCAATCAAATTTTTTAAATTAATCTTTCCCATTGATGCCGTTGCTCTGTAAGCAATGTCTTTATCAGGCATCTCCAAAGAAAAAACCAACACAGGCAAGTTTGTTTTTATCGCCGCATTCTCTCCAATATTCATGGCTAAAGTGGTTTTACCCATTGATGACCTACCAGCAACAATAATCAAATCCTTATCCCTTAAGCCGCCTGTAGCATTATCTAAATCAATAAACCCAGTTGATAACCCAGTTATTGCGCTACCACGCTCGAAGTTTTCTTCTATTTCATCCACCATTTCAGCCAAAACGGTTTTAATATGTCTTGAATTATCCGAAACAACTAAGGAATCTACCGATTGAAGCCTTAAAGAAAACTCGCTAATAATTTCTTCAATAGTTTTTCCATTTGGATTATTAGCCGTGTGATACAAATCACCACCTAACGCCATTAATTGCCGCTGAATTGACCTTTCTTTTACTACTTTTGCATAATGCTCTATGTTTGCAGATGACACTGTGTCACGCGCTAACATCCCAACAAAAGTAAGCCATCCCATAGGGTGAAATTCACCCGACTGCTTTAAAAACTCTGAAACTGTAATAATATCAATCGCAACGCCTTTATCCGACAAGCTAAAAAACGCACTAAAAATTAACTGATGGTATTTATTATAAAAATCAGGCGTTTTCAAAAAACTAGCGATTGATTGTATTTTTTCGCTGTCAATCAAAACAGCACCTAATGTGCTTTGCTCTGCTGCTATCGAATGTGGTGGTGCTTGCAAATCGTTATTATCACTCATTGCTATCACCTAATTTTTTAGATGGTAGTTTTATCCCCATTGCATCTAGCAAAGCCAGTTGGCGTTGTTTATTTTCCTCAATTTCTACTGTTGATTTTGCTGTTGATTTCACAGCCACATTTGTAATATCAGCGACTGCTTTTCTAGCAATTTCAATATCTTTTTTTATAGCTGCTTTCGTTTGCTCGTCCGGTTCTTTTGGTTCAGGCTCTGACACATAAAGAGGCGCAACAAGCTTATGCTTTTCCATTTCTTCTAAGCACAATTTTTTAAAAACGCTGCAAGTTGGCGCGTCTTTTGCCCCTGAATTAAAAAAATTATCCTTAGCCTGAAAAAACGCTCTATCATCAATCGCTTGTAACTGCTCAGCCCAATAAGCTAAAGCCTCAACTAAATCTTCAACCGTTGAGAACTGAATATTCCACTTGCTCAATAGGTTGTTTTTCAGCTCCCTGAATAATTCCCGCGTCCGCGCTACTGACTCCGGTGGACATCGTGCTATTTGAATTGACGCTTGCGTTAATGGGTCTCCCACTAAGCAATTCATTAATTCCGTACTTTTGCTGGAAGTAATGTTGTTGTTGTGTTGTTCGTTCATTTTTAGCCCCTAAGTTTCTTTTTTCTAAATCGCTACAAAATCGCTCGTATTGCGTTTTTAGCGTTTTCCTTTGTGATTGGTAGTGCTTTAAGAAAAAAACCTCTGTTTGTACTTTTTCCTGCCAAAATGGTTCGTTTTTAGCCCACTCCCAACATCGGAATTCTTGCTCTGTTAAAGCGCGTGGTGCTTCTTTGTGTTCTTGTTTTTTGGCTTGCGGTTCTTCTCGGATGTCGTCTTTGCTCCACCATTCCCAGTCAATATCCCAGCCATGCCATGTACGATAATTTTTATTTATCCCCATCACATGCCCATAAACTCCTTTTCTTTTGTGTATAATATTTAATTCAACCAACTGCTTACATGCTTTAGAGCAATTTGATGCTAAAATACCGGTCATCAATTCAAGCTGTGACAACGATATGTCATCTTCTTTTTTATTAAATCCATAAGTTTTTATTAAAATAGCCTCATACACGGCTTTGTGATGTTGTTTTAGCTGATACCTTAAAGCGGCTCTATAAAGTTCATTTGATATTTTTAAAAAGCCATTCTCAATTTGCGGATTGCTCATATCGAGCCACCGCTTCAAACATTAATTTAAAAATCATTGATGCCGCAGAGCGATTATCCGCTTCTGCCATTTTTTTAAATCTTGCCCAAAATTCCGGCGTACACTTTGCTGATGCCGAAACTGTTTTTTTACTCATAATTAATTTCCTGAGCTGTTGTTGATTAGTGGCTTCATTTTACCCCAAAAAAAAGAAATGTAAAGATTTTTCGCAAGCTTTCTTTTGTAAAAATGTATTTTGTATGATTGTATTTTGTATGATTGTCTTTTGTAGTTGTAAATTTTACAACCCCTAAAAGTAAATTTTACAACCCCTAAAAGTAAATTTTACAACCCCTAAAAGTAAATTTTACAACCCCTAAAAGTAAATTTTACAACCCCTAAAAACTATAAATCAGTGCTAAAACTTACCGTTTTCGTAAATATAAATTACCGAATAAGTAACTCAGTTACCAAATAAGTAACTTTCCAAGTCCAAATTCTGGAGTGATTTAGTCCAAATTCTGAAAAGTTATTTTTAGCAGCTCTGACATATCAACGCCTTGTCTTTTAGCTGCAAGTTTGATTTTTTCCTTAAGCTCTGGGGAGCATCTAAAATAAATTCTTTCTATTTTTTTAGGTGTTCCGTCTGATTTTTTACGCATAATTGCCTTGATTTGTTTTGATTGTTAATTGTAACTTACGGATTTCGTAATAGTAAAAATACCAATTACCCAACATCAGGAAAATCGTATAATCACACCACATCACCCCGCTATTGATACGCTCAGTTAGTAGCTTCTACCCAAGTGTGGATATTTTAAGAGGGTGATGGTATAATCTGCTTAGTTATCGAAGTGCGCACCGTTGCAGGATGTTTAGCTCGATAATGATAGTTATCACTGAACCGCTTAGCTAATGCTGCAACCATTAGCGGCGGTTTTTTTATGTATGGAGTTTTTATGAGTGATTTATTAAAATCGATTGAAAGCGCAAGAAAACAATATGATACTGAGGAATGTCAGCATACAAAGCAAAGACTTAAAAAGTTCATACTTACAAAATGTAGCGAGTTGGAAAAAAAAGGTATTGATTGTATAAATCTGTATTTTGACTTGCAAGATAAGTCAATAGAAATATCTAAAAAATCAAAAGCAATGTTAATAGATGCTTCCGAATTTAAACGATTAGTTAAATCTGATGAAACAGTCGCTGAATTACAGCGTCAAGTAAATAAGCTAAAAATAAGAGAGCAAAATTTAATTGATAAAGTAAAGGAATATGATGAGCTTCTTAAAAAGAAAGGAGAGACTAATATTGTAAAAATGCGTGAAGCTCATGCGGCAATACAATCATCTTTGCACAAGAAAATAAATGAGCTAATGAAGTCTGTACCGAATAGCGAAATAAAAACCGTGTCAAATGAAAAGTACAGTAATATTGTTCGGTGCAAAAACGAATATGAAGCCGAATTAAAAATGTATAAAAATGCTTTTGCAGAATTAAAAGTGTTGGCTCTTGCTAAAAATACACCTGAGATTTTGATGATTATTCAGAAATGTTATATTGATATTGATAATGCAAGGGCAGATTTAAGAAATAAAACTGGAGAAGATAATGGGACAAGCTAAACAACGCGGCACGAAAGAAGAAAGGATTAGCTCAGCTAAAATCAAGAAACTACCTAGGAAACAAAATGGCTATCAAATTTTAGCTGAAATGGTAATGGATGGTTTAGAAAGCAAGTTGAGGATTAAGAAATGAGTGGTAAGTTTGATTTATCGAAGGCAAGAAAGGGGGTTAAATTTCAAGTATTAAACCCGTACAGCCAAAAATGGGAAGATGCAAAAATAGATAACCCAGATGAAAGTAACGAAGAAGAAATAGAAATACTTTGCGATGGATGTACTTGGTTTCTTTTTGATATTGAATCGCAGTTAAGAATGAAAAACAAAGCAAGAAAAAAAATAGACCCACGCACAGGACTTCCTCGTGATACCTAGCCAATTCGACCTCCTAAAAACCCAATTTGAAGTTATTGCAAAGGCAAACCCCATGCCCCCGACAATCAACCACTACTACAGCTAAAAAGTGATTAAAAAATGACAGCTCCAATTGCTCAAATAGAGTTAATTAGTCGAAAAAAATCAGAGTCAGAAGTGATGACTGAGATAGAAGAGCTTTTGAAAATGGACTCGCGTATTGCTTGGGCAGTGCGGGTTAATTCAGGCGGCGGAAAAGGTGCTAACGGCACGTTTTTTAGAGCGTGTCGGGTTATCGCTCAGGCAGGTGTAAAAGCAAAGGATATGCGAGCAGTTGATATTTTTATTATGCTGACAAATGGTCGCGCGGGGCTGATTGAGGTTAAAAATTCAGAGTGGAAGTTTAACCCAAAAGATAGAAAAGAGGTTATGCAGAAAGCCGCTATTGATTCGTGCGTTTATCATGGCGGGGTGGCGGGGTTTGCTAGGTCGGTTGAAGATGTTAGCAGGCTTTTAGATGGTGCGTTTTAAATGATAAAACCACACAAACACATCCGCGAATGCCTTAACCGCAGCAAGGTAAAAGGAAAGCGGCGCGTAAAAAAGAAAATTTCCTTAATAAAAATATGCGCATTTTTAATGCGCGAGCCGACAATTATTAGAAAGATAAAGAAAATTAGAGGCGCACAAAGATGAAAGATGCGGTAGAGGTAGGTTTTTTCGATAGTGCTTTTTTAACATGACCCATTGAAAACAAAAGCCACTTTAGCGAGTGGCTTTTTTATGCGTGAAATATTTAAAATATTTGTAGTATTTTGGATAGTTTAAATATACAATAACACCGTCATTTAGAGATTGACAACGGAGGGAGAAATGGCAAAAGAAAGAAGGTTAGATTCAAATGGCAAGACGGGCTTCAGCATTGTGTTGTTTCCGGATCTGCTTGATAATTTTCAAATTGCAGCAAAGAAGCACAGTATAAACACGGGCATAAATCATTCTGCAAGGTCGTTATTGATTGATTTAATGCAAGCAGTAGTTGATAACCCAGAAATTTTAAAACAAGTGGAGAGCAAGCATGAGTGAAACAACAACAGACAACGGCACAATCATTACAGAACACGGTGAAATTATTGCAGAAGGCATGCAGATTGCAGAATTTAACCCTGATTCAGTAGTTGATAACTATGTATTTGAATATCGCTTTAACTGTCAAGCTGGTAAAACTTTTTTAGGCGACTCAAAAAAACGAGTTATATCAGTGGAAAATGAAACAGAAAGCCACGAATTTGCTTTTACATTTATTGCGTTTCAGAAAATATCACCGTCAGCAGGTTTTGCAATGCTTTCGCCAAAACATTCAAAAACGCGCGAATGGGGTCAAATTATCGGCATTGACAAAGACGGACTTATTTTTTCATCGTTCATAAAAACTTATATGCTTGGTAGTTTGCAATCATTAATCGAAGGATTTATTTATGACGTTCAGACAAAAAAAGAAACTGGCTCATTAGTTGGTCGCTTGGTAAAGGTCGATTTTGGGAAAGCTACAAAAACAGGTGATGGTGATTTTTTCATGCCCTCAGCTATTTTTTTGAAAGATACCTCTGTTTTTGCGGATAAAGCTAAAGAATTAGCAGCAGCTAAAAGGCAGGGTAGCTTTTCTTTCCCGACCCCTAACTTAATCAAAATTTAATTTTCTTAGAGGCTGTTTAATCAGTCGCTTTTTTTATTTTTAGAGGAATGTGAGATGACTAAAGAAGAATTAGAAGAAATGGGTGTTTTCGGTGTTGGTGATGTTTCAGAATTGGCTGCTAAAAACACTGACTCAAAAACCGCCTTCAATCAAGCGCATCACGCCATGATGTCAGGTAGTAATTGCTTGTTTATTATCGAACCAGCAAGTAAAGAAGAAATTGAAACAGCTCACAAAAGATTGAACTCTGCAATTGTGGCATTAGCAGCAAAAGGCATTGATGTTGATTGTTGCACATTTGAAGATGCTGTAGCAAAACGTGCAAAAGGGCTTTACGAAGAATTTGAATTGGCAGGTCGCGCTTTAAAGCGTTTGGAGAATACCGAATTTAGTGAAACAGCCAAAAGCTACCTTGACGAAATTATCGCACAACGCCGCCGCGTATTTAATCCTGAGCGACCCAGAGCGTTTAAAGGCAATGCTGCTACTGAGTGGGGTAATAGTAAAGAGTTAGAAGCTATCGCAGCTTTTGAGGCTTTGACAGGCTTAAAACTGGAAAAAACAGGTGATAAGCAGGAGTTTATCAGGCTTGGTTATGTTGAATCGGTTGATTTTGATTTTTCTGAGTGGTTTGGGTGTACGCCGGATAGCGTGACAAAAGAAAGTGTGGATTATACACTCGATGCTAGTGTATGGGGTTGGCTAGATAAGGCTATCCCCCGCGAATTCAAAAACCCGTCCAGCGGTGTTGTGTTTGACAGATACCGCGAATTAAAAACGCCGCTTGACTTGAAAAAAGAAAATAACTTGTATTATTGGCAGTGTATTGCACAAATGGCGGTTTTAGGTGCACCTTACATGCAATGGATAGCGCACGATTGCGATATTAAAAGCGATAATCCTGCTGATAAGTTTGTAGTTATTGATTTTGAGCGTGATATGGAAGTTGAGCGGGTGTTAGTTGATTCGTTGTTTAAAGCAGTTCAATACATAAAAGAGCGGGTTTAAAAAAAATCTTAAAACGCACTATTTAAACCGCAAATTCCAGGCATAAAAAAGCCCGTGTAAAACGGGCTTTTGTTTTTAGGTGCTGGCTAACTCCTTGTCCAAAGTGGGCAGTTTTTGTGGGGTGTTATGTGGTTATAATCAGACTCCCAATCATCAAAAAAGCATTGAAAGCCGTCGTACCACGTTGAAAAAGTACAATAATTCTCAGATATTTTACCGCAGATGGGCTTGCCATCTTTATCGCGATAAACTGGGATTTCAATTGTTTTTGTTTCGGTCATTTTTTAGCCTCTCAAATCATCAACTGATTTAATTTTACCGCCACTTGCATCGACTAAATCTTGTCTGCGTTTGCGTGGGATGCCGTTTTTGTTTTTCCCCCAGTTTCTGACTGCTTGGCATGTGATTTTTACGCCAATTGATTCTAATGATCTAGCCACATCTCTAGCGTTGTTTTCCCACACATACATTAGTAGTGCGTAACCTGTTATTTTTTTAGTCTTAGTCATTGTTTTTTCCTGTTTGGGTTAAGAATGAGACTATGATACACTAAATTTAAGTTTGAATAAAGTTTGCTTTTGATTTGAAAATAGTTTGACAATGTTTGTTTTTGCTGTAAAATCTTCAATCACGGTTTAGCGATAAACCAAAACAAGCAAAATAATAATTTTTTAGGAGATAGCAGTTATGGCAAAAGATAAGAAAATGGCAATATTTAACTACTGGTTTGAGCGTGATGGTCATTATATGTTTGGAGTTAATGGATACGACAAAGCACTGCAAGCGTGGAAAGAAAGAGGTATTGAAGGATTGCCAAATTATTAGATTTTTATAGCCCAGCCAGCGGCTTTGTAACGTAGTGAGTTGCTTAATTAACGCAGTCGCGTTTGTTGGCGTAAAACCGCGCCACGTTAAATAAAAAATTGTTTCAGCTTGTGAAGTGGCAAGCTACCCTTTAATAACCCATTAACGCAAGTGCGGGGTATTGGATTTTTAATTTAATTTGAGAATAAAAATGGCAAAAGAAACTAAAGACCAAATTCGCGAAAAACGCGGGTTTAAAAAAGAAGCACCTAAATGTTCCATGTGCAAAAGTTTTGTAAAACCTCAATACGCAACAGGAAGATGCACAAAAGACGGTTTTAATGTTGGTGGTTCGGCAATTTGTGATGAATATAACAACGTAAAGGATTAAGGTGCGAGAATGAAAAACTTTGAGTATTGGCTAAACCGTGCAAAAGCAGTAAAAGTAGGGGATGCGCAAACAGCAAAAGCTTATCAGTATTTTATGGGCAGGGCTTTAGCTGTGATGGTCGGAGGCAAAGAATGGACGGCATAAGCGCATTAATTGCAGCGGCTGTTAAGCGGAATGATAAAAAGTATCTCGCTGAATTAAAGCGGGGTTTTGGTAAACAAATTAAAGTGAGGGTAGTAAAGAAATGAAAACATTATATTTAACTAGCTTTTGCGATGCAGCATTAAAAGCAATGGGTAAAGATTCCAATTCTTTAAGAGACGAGGTAAATGGTGATGATTTAAGAACTATGGCATCAATGCTCGATATTGCAACGGCGCGTAAAAGATATGTTGAGTTTGAGGAATCAAATAAAGTGACACCCGCCGCGTAATCGGTTAAAATACGCAACATAGAATTTTGATTAAAAGCGTTGAGGGACGTGTATTTTTAATCAGAGTTTTTTAAATAAACCCGTTTATTGATGACCGATTCCCTCGGCGGTTGGATTGAACGGGTTTTTTATTGGGCGCGATTTTGCGCAAAACTTGAGGATTTAATCATGTCAGAAAGTCAAATTGCAATTGTAGAGCCAGTATTAGCACCTGCGGATGTATTTCAATCGCTAACAAACGGCTATGGTTTTGATAATTTTAAAACAACTGTTGAAAAATACATTAATCAACAATCAACAATCGTTGCTGATATTGGCACAGCTACAGGTAGAGCCGCTGTTATCAGTGCGGCGGCGGCTGTTAAAGCGTGTAAATCGCCATTGAATAAAGTGGCTTTAGAACAAGCGCGGGTTTTAGAAGGTAAGCCTAAAGAAATTCGTTCTAACCTGAAAATTATTGAGCAAATGCTTGATGACGGCGCGGAGTCAATCCGTAAACCTGTAACCGATTTTGAGCAACCGCGTAAAGATAAAATTCAGGAGTTTAAAAACAGCGCGGTTTTCGATGGCTTTATTCCTGATTCTGTAGCGATTCAATCGCGGCTTGATTGGTTAAACACGGTTGTGATTGATAAAGAGTTTTTTAAGGATTTTTTTAGCGCGGCGAATAAAGAGTTTAACGCATCGAAAGAAAAATTAACCACAATGTTAAGTTCGGCTGTAGCTGCCGAAAATCAAGCGCGTGAATTAGCAGAATTTCAAGCAAAAGCTAACCGCGCAAGCTGGGTTAATCAAATCAGTGCTAAAGGTCAAGGCTTAGAAAGCTTACAAATGTATCAACTGCAAACGCGGTTTGATGAAATCAATGCGTTAGGAAATGGCATTACTGAGGACGCTTATGCCGAACAATACGAACCTGCGATAAACGCGCAAAAAACCGCGTTGTCATTGGTTAATTTAGCAATCGAAAATCTGAAAGAAGTCGATGCACGGGTAAAACGTCAAGGCGAGCTAAAACAGCTTTTAAGCTTGCCAAGTCAAGCGCACGGCATGATACCGGAGGCAATTGCACAAACAATTGAAAAATTAATTGTCATCAATTACAAAGCGGATTATTGCAAAGAATTGTACGGTGATTTTGTTGACGGTAAAGCTAAAGTTTTAGCAGAGCTGGAATCAGTCAAAACACAAAAAATAGCGGATGCTGCAAAGGCTAAAGCGGACGCTGAGGCTAAAGCCGTTGAAAAAGCGCGGTTAGATGCTGATGCCAATGCTGCTGCTGAATTACAGCGGATTGAGAAAGAACGTATTGCAAAAGAAGCGACTGAAAAAGCAGTAGCAGAAAAAATCGAGTGCGAAAAACAGGCTGAAATAGATTCTAAAGCGGCGCGGGAAGCAGGTCAAATTCAACGCGGTGAAATTGAATCCGCTGTAATAGCAATCATCAATGACGATGCGGGGCTTGTTGAGGATGTGGCTAAGATTACTGAGCAAAGCAGCGTATTTGAATTAATGACAAAGGAAGATGCTATCAGCTATTGCTATAAATACGAAAAGGAGTACGTCTTTGAAAGTAACCAAAGAAACTTTGATTGTCTTATCGCGATAATCGCAAACGGGACGATAACACCAAGTAAGCTGCCAGATTACGGCATGGATTATGAGAATAACACCTTTGCCGAACCCATCGAAATCTCAAACGAAGTTAATGAAGATGATTGTGTGGCAATTCCGATTAAGCATTTAAAAGCTTTGATTTACGGCACTGAGCAAGCTCTTGAGCATTGCGGACTAGATGAAGATGTTATTGCTTATGAGGCAATCGAATTCGCAAAATCACTGATTTAATCGAATTTTAATAATAATTCCCCCCAGCTTGAAAGGGCTGGGGATTTGGAGATAAAACAATGAAAATTGAAGTGCTACAATGCGACGAATGCGGCGTTATCACTGACGACCTACAGGATAAAGACTGGGTGCGTTTTTCTGAAACTATTGCAAGGATTGTGCAAATAAGCTTGTTAAAAATCCTTTAAATACGGGGTATGGAATAATTTGTGGTAATAGTGAAACACCTAGCCTTTGTTTGCTGGCGGGATATGCCGTTAAATGCAATTTATCAGATAATTCAAAATATTATTTAATACAAGATAAAGTGTTATTTTTGCCGGACGGCATAGCGGTGAATTGCATGGTCGCAATTGATGAAAAAACTTATAATTTAATTAAGCCAAAAAACGCAGTTATTGAAAGATTTTTACGCATTAACTTTCCAGATTATTTTGAATTTTAGTTGATAAAAAAAAGCCGCTAAAGTTTATATGATAGCGGCTTTTTGTTGTCTAATATAATGCGTAGTAAATTAATGAAAAAATCAATAACACATAACTGGCAAGAAATAACATTTCAAATATACTCATATTAAATAATCCTTTTTTGTTTATCTTTAAGCTTCCACTCAATTTCAAGCCCGCAGTCATCACACACTTTTGTCTCAGTTGAGCTAAACTTTCTAAGATGTATGTTTTTGCAGTTGGGGCATTGACTGTGCACGGGGCTTAAGTGTTCTTTAATCCGAAACCGCAAGTCGGTAATAAAGTCACCCGACAATTCATTGTTTAGTATTTCTTCAATTAGTCGCTGTTTACTCATTGCCAGCCTCAACTATCCGTATGTTTTCAGGCATTTCTCTAACCCAATCCGGCGGCAAAACGTCATTTACTTTATCCATGTTTTTAGTGTAAACAACCCAATCTAAAAACGGCGTTTGTTTTATCAAAGCCCAAAATTTATAAACCCAGCCTTGGTCAACTCCATCTTGAAACACATCACAATCACATTTAACAATTGGTCTCTCAGGCTTAACAAAGCCCTTTTCAGTTAATTGACTATCAGTCACATTCCATTCTTCTTTCTGACGCTCCCAAGATGAAAAAACAACCTCTCTTTGTCTATTCCACTTTAACGGCTGCTTGAATTGCCAGTCGCTAGACCGTGCAATCCCTGTTTTTCCTATTTTTTTGAACGGATTGAATTTTTTAGTCATGGCTTTCTCGCAGGGTATTTCATGCGTACATTTTGAGGTTGAGCAACAAATAATTCACCATCACACGAAACCGGAACGCCTCCACGAACAACGCCAAACTTATCGGTTAATTTGCAATCTAGCCATGTTTGCGTTCTAAAATAAAGGCATTCAATTGCATCCCCCGCTTTCGCTCGCTCCAAATCAAACGGCAATGCCGCACTATTTTTGCGTCTGTACTCTTTATCAGTATTAAACGACAAGGGCTTATTGCAGCTTGTCCAGTCGTTTGAGCCGTCAGTGTATCGCCATTGCCACATTTCAAAAGCATTGATGTAAAAGCTATCATCATGTGCGTAAAGCTCAGGAAGCGGTCTTAACTCATACTCACGACAACAAAGAAAGTTATCGACATCGTTATTATTGTGAGAATAATGAACACGCAACCCTAAGTCGCCCCGTTCAACGTGCTGTACGCGCTCAAAAGCAATTTCTCCAAATTCTGCTTCAATGTTTTTCCAACCCTGTCTAGTTATCATTATTTCCACTCCTTGCGTCTGTAATCATGTACGGATGATGTAAGAACGCTGTCATTATGTTCGCAGTTGTACCAACCTGATTCATCACTAGAATGAATAAAGTGATTAAAACGTTTTTGCCACCGCCGATATGCGTCATTGCCGTAAAAATCGCAATCATGTGCGAAAAGCTCAGGAAGTGGTTTTAAAAAGCATTCACATGGGGCGACTTTTACGCAGTTTTCAATTTCTGAATTATCACCGAATGACCACTCATTTTCTTTTGTGCCAAGTGGGTTATGAATAAAACGTTCAAAAGCCCGCTCTTTAAACTCTGCTTTTGCTGCTTCCCACTGTTTTTTAGTTATCATATTTCACCTCAAAATTTCTTGATTATTGCGCCGTGCAATCCACGACGCGTATTTATTACAGGACGGGCGTAAATTAGAAATAAAATCATAAAATTTACGATACTTTCCGTAATTTTCTTTTCTCTCTGATTTTTTACGCAGTCCTTTTTTTAAAGAATAATATCGCCCTTTGAATCGCATGTTTTTATAGGGCGAATGAAAGCACCCGAATTTATTAATCGTGCTTAGGTGCATTTTTCACTTCCGGCATTTGTTGCCACACTTTTAATGCTTTTTCAGCATCAATTTTTTCATCAGGATTTCTCGACCTAAATAATCTGCCTGTTTCTTTGCTGTACTTATTAGCATCGCTTTTATCCTGACCGTCTTTTTTAATCCAAACCCATTTATCATCAACTCTTAAAATCCGGTAAATATCAGAGTCAGTCACCGATAATATTGGTAGCTTTGATTCTTCAATTTCGTCCTGCTTTGCTTTTATCAAGCTTTTATCACCCCACCCAAACACTGAGTTATATGGGTAAATTTGATTTTTTAAGTCTTGTAGTTCGTGTTCTTTTTCTTTTATAGCTGTGGCTAATTTATCGCGTTCGGTTATTAAGATTTGCAGTTCACTTTTTAACTCATTGGTTGTTTTAATTGTCATTTTCAATCTCCAATTCTTTCCAAAAGCTGCTTAAAATGGTTAAGCCTTGTTTGTGCGTTTTTTCTTAAATTGTTTTTGTGAAATTCATATTCGCACGATGGCTTGTTGCAATACCTTAATTTTTTTGGTCTAAGCTTACCTCTCTTGCGAATTTCTTTTGACAAAGCTTTTTCATAATTTTCTAATTCCAGTTCAACGTCAGAAATTAGCTTTTTTAATTGTTGTTTTGTTTTCATTTTCTACTCCCAATTCCTTTAATTGTTCTGTGCTAATCACTATCAAATCTTGCCAAAGCTGGATTTGCGCCTTTTTATACTCCGGCTCAAATAAGCGCGGGTCTTTAGTTCCAACTCCAATCATAGGACTTTTACCCGCTGCAATCGCTTTTAATTTATCCGCTATCATAGCGGGATGAATACCCATAATTCGCCCCAAATGAGAGGGCTGCCGTAAGTTACTGAACAATATTTGTTGTGATTTTGTCACGTTTATCTCCTTAAAAATAAAGCATCATTATCGCATAAAAATAATTTTTTTAAAATATATTAAAATTTTTATTGACGATTAAAGCTAAGTCGCTATAATGCCCAACCATCGAAACAAAATAATAATTTACGGGGTAATTATCATGGAAACTGAAAAATTAGTATATGAGTCTGCTTGGACAATAGACGATCAAGCTTATATTGACGAGCAAATTGCATTAAATCCTGAGTGTTTAGAAATTGACTTGGATAATTTAGATTTGAATGAGTTTTTTGCAGAATAATTTACGAGACAAATCATGTGCGGATTACCGATAGGCAAAATCTGCCCAAACTGCGAAAAGCCACGCGACCAGCACACGGAGGCAATGAAAAAGGTCTGTGGTAGGGCAATGAGCGAAAAATATAAACAATCGGAGCAGCCGCGTAAGAAAATGATGTGGTTGCCTGAACATAAAGTTAATAAGTGAGGAGATAAGAATGACAAGTTACGAAGCAGCAGAAAGTCTAAGGCATGAATTAAGATTAGTCGGTATTGATGAATCTTGGATTAGAGAAGGCGGCGTTTCTATTCAGTGTTTTCGCCACGAGGTAAAAAAAACCATGCGTGTAATTAACAAGCTAAGAGAAAGCCTTGATTATGTGAGTTTGTTTCTAACAATAAAAAATCATAACGGTAATGGCGAATTTTTAAAAGTGGATTTAATCAGAAAACAAGGTCAAAAAATTGAGGTGAATCGTGGATAACGAACTGTTTGTAAAATGGTATGAAGAACACGGTATTTATACTGGTGCTGATATAGATGATTTGCATAAAGCATGGCAAGCTGCACAACCTAAATGGTTAGATATTAAAGACGCGCCGCGTGATGGCGACGTTTTTATAATGTATAGCGATTGCTATAATGATACGTTTCCCGCATATTGGCATGGCAGTCACCATAAATTTTATAATTTATCTAGTGGCGAATATATTGAAGATGATGAAGTGGCAAATGCAAAATGGCAGTCATTGCCGGCGACACCAAAGGAATAAATCATGTTTAGCATAAGCGAAAAAGCCCTTTTAAACGGCAATACTGTAAAAGTAATTGCTATTTTGGAAAATGGATTAATAAAAGTCACTGGCGAATTTTTTAGCGGTGAGGTTTATCCGAGTCAATTGGAGAAAATACAATGATACACATAGACAATGCAACCAACGAACAACTAAGCTTTGCTTGCGGAATAGCGCAAGGTTGGGAGTTATTGCCAGTTCAACACGGGTATAGCGAACAAACTTTTAAGATTCAAGATGATTGGGTTGTTTTGATTTCTAACTACAAACCGACTGAGAGTTGTAATGTCGGGAAAATACAATGCAGTGATTTGATTAATAAATATGGGATAAGTACAAGATTTAACGGTATGTGGGATGCTTATTGCGGTAATGCTCAAGAGAGAATAGGGCAAAACACTAATGAATCGCGTTTAGTTGCCGCCGTCAAAGCGTTTTTATGGTCGGTTTACCCCGACGGGATGATTCCAGTAATTGCGGATGTGAAAAATGATTGACGTATCAGAATTAAAACAAATGCAAGAAAGAGCTAATGAGTTAATAAAAAGCAATATTGATTCATTGTCTAAAAACGCTTGCGTAAACCGCGCTGACTTTAAATGTGGTTGCGTTGAGTATTTTATAGACAGTTGTGGTGAATCAGGATTTAACTTTAAGCTTGATGAATGTAGTCCGAGTGACGCACATGCGCAAAAATGGCTGTCCGAGCTATTGATGCAAGACGGCTTTAAAAACTTTTCTGTTATTTTGGAGTGGTGAAAATGAAATTTACATTAATGATTTTGGTGTTCGGTGGCTTTATGGCGTGGCTAACAGGC
>Ga0209668_10000264_pt1 | contig 21356 bp, 20 predicted proteins | sample FrelakmetPLP11PL_FD_187150 | JGI IMG/M metagenome (GOLD analysis project Ga0209668, IMG submission 187150) | Freshwater lake sediment microbial communities from the University of Notre Dame, USA, for methane emissions studies - PLP11 PL (SPAdes)... | ecosystem: Environmental > Aquatic >... | reverse complement strand
CGTACCTCCGTTGAGGTAGTAGCTGACAGCAGAGCCTCCACTTGCGTTGCTTGGTAGCGTAGCAAGTTGCCCATCGCCTCTGATGTATTGCGTTGCCACTCCATTAGCTGTTACTGCCAATGTTCCGCTTGTTGTTACTGGGTTGCCACTAACAGAGAATGCGGCAGGCATTGTAAGGTCGACTGATGTGACAGTGCCCGTTGGTATAGATGGAAATGGTTGAGGTGAGCCTAAGCCATCCAGGTAGTCAGTGCTCAATCCTGTCGGCACATTAAACTTGCCATCGAAGGTGTTCCAATCGGTTGAGGTCAAGTATCCGTCAGTGCTTCCATCTGCCTGAGTGATGCTGATGTCTGGAGTAATACCGCCGCTTGATGCGAGTGGAGCTGTTGCTGTTACATCGGTTACAGTACCAACTGCAACAACTGCCCAAACAGCTGCGCCGATTGAAGCATCACTGCATAGGTAAACAGTGCCGTCATCCAATGACCATCGAGAACCGACTACGAAGCCCTTTGTTGAGTCATCTGTCACTTGAGGTACAAAGGTAAAGTTGTGCGTGACATCGCGAATTGTGAAGCCGTCTTGCTGCATGTAATACAATCGCCCTGCTTCCCATTTCAATTCGTAGCTTATTGAGCATATTTGCGCAGTGCCTTTTGCACCGCCGTTTCCTGCATCAGTTGTACCTTTGCGGAAAAAAGCACCGTTGTCAAAGCTTAGCCCTGCGCTTGCTGTAAATGCAATGTCGTTGGTTGTGCTGTTGCCGAGATCAGTAACTTCCTGCAATGTTCCAACTGCTCCGCCTCCGCCTGGCACATTTACCTCAACCACTCCAGGTGATGTGAGTGATGCAGTTACCCCTTCGCCTGTAAAGTTTAGTGTAGTTGTGTTGGTGCTGACATTTGTGCCTTCCTCCTTAGTGATTAGTGGAGTTCCTCCGCCACCTCCGATGGCAACCAATGGATCAGCCGTTGTTCCATTACCTATTATTGTTACACCATCAACAGCAACCTCAGTCAAGCAAGGCACACATGGCTGTAAGTCTGGAAGCGGAATGTCACCCGTTGCGCATGTATCATAGCAGCCGTCTTCACTCGTTGTGATCACTTGCACATCCATGTCCACAGATACGCAAGCCCATTCGTAGTTCGCTGTTAACGTCTTAATCTCGTTAGCATATCCACTTGGTACAACCTCGTAATTTATTACCCCAATACTTTGCTTAAACAATGGATCCGTTCCGCTCGTCAGCTTGTAGACTCTTGAAGCAAGCCAGTCCTGTGCATCTTCTGCATCGCAAGGAAGGTGACTCTTGCGCACAATGGCATAAGCAGTAAGCGGAAAGCTTGTAACATACAACTGCTTGCAGCCGCTCATCTTGTACGCATCCGTCTTGGCAACTGTTACCTTGCCACGCTTAGCCCAGAACAATGTGCCGTTCTTTGCATCGAAGTTGGTAACAACCTCCGCTTGACCATTGCCGATGTAGTGCACCCAAGCTTTGTCGTTTCCGTTCGCGTTAAGCTCACAGAGGTTGAATTGCTTGTCGAATATATTGGCAACTTCAACACGTTGGTTGAGCCTTTCGATTATGGTCTTAAGTAGATTCATGGTTTGCTTATCTGATTTGAGATTTGCTCAACAAGTAAGTCAGCATGTAGCTGAAGCATTGCTGTTTGTTCCTCTTTGGTTGGTTGAAAGATTGGTCCGTATAACTTTTGCAATCCTTCAGCTTTGCCTGCTTCGTCTGCTTGGATGTAGATGGCAACTCCGAATCCTTGACTAAACACTGAGCCCTGGTCTGTTGCGAATGATCTCTTGAGGAATCCTGTAAGCTCCAATGGAGGTCTGCCGTTCTTTGCTTTGATTGCTGCGTATGCAGGAGTGTATGGCTTAGTCGGTAGCTTTTGCCCTGCTGTGTTAGTTCCTCCGCTTGTGCCTGTTCCAAAGATTCTGATAAACATCTCACGGCGCATATCCAAAACAGCGGCAGACAAAGGAGTAAAGCCTCCGCTCCACTCTGAGAACAGCGCATCAATCCTTCCACTTATCTCTTTGGGAGTAGCCATTAAGGAAGTGCAGTGACATACTTCATATTTCTTCTGCAATCAAAGCACGTGCTGTCATCTGGAAGTCTCATGTTCTGCAACATGGCTGTGAGCTCTTCGCTGTATCTCGTTGCCGCAATGTCTCGCCCTGCAATCATACCATCGTTGGCATCGGCAGTTGCGAAAGGCTTGCTTCCAATGTTGATGCTTACCGTAGTGTTCACTCGTTGGTTAGGACTTACGCTTAGCCCGTAGTTATAAATCTCTACCGCTGTTGCATAAGCTAATGGCATTGCCATCAATCCACCTATGCTGCATAGCCAAGCTTCACGATCGCAGTTTACATTGTACACCAATGACATCCCTTGCGTGTACTTCTTTGACTTGGAACTTATAACATCAGTGCCGCTCACCGTTAACTCAATACCGATGGCATCTACAAATGGGCAAACGTGCACCGCTCTGAGGTGTCCTCCGCAATCAGTGCAACTGCCCTTCTTAGGAATCATTTTGGTGGTATCGTAAAGCGACTCATAGACAAAAGCCAGATCCATCTTGCGGCGATTAGCCTTGAAGGTCTTGCCGATAAACTGCTCAACTGCTTCCGATTGGTAGAAGAAGGAATCAATCAACTTTAAGGTGCTCATGTCGTACACAAATATCTCCACTGGAACTGCCATCGTGTAGATGTCAATCTTGAAGTTTGACAAGTAGAAGTTAAGAAAGCTTGATGTGTTCGGGTCAATTGTTACTCTGATGCCTGTATACTTTCCTGCACCAACTGCAAGGTCCACGTTAGCAGCGTTGGTCACCACTTGACCGATGCGCTTTGACTCAACAACTGTGTCCGCCTTCATCATTGGACTTAAGCGGCTTAAGATATCAGTTGACATCTTGCGCCAGGCGAATGCTCGCTTTGCTTCGAACAGCTCAACTCCGCTGTTGTATTGGTCTGTGATTAGCTGCCCGAGTAATGTTTGATTGATGCCAAGGTCGTCGATGTAGAGCCCTGTTGTAGGTTCTGGCCTATCACACCCTTGAAGGCCAAGAAGAGAATCGTAGCACATTGAGTTTTTTATTTGACACAAAGATAAATAAAAAAGGAGAGGCTTGCACCTCTCCCTTAATTCATTGTGAAAGCAAATTATCACTTCCCTCGCTCAACAGATCATCCGAGTTTTGACTCAGTAGATTCTGCGAGCTCGTTATGGGTTTACGATTGACACGCAGTTAACGTAGTTAACGCCTGCATACTTATCAGCTGCCTCATAGATATCAGTTGGCAATGTTGCGATGATACCAGTTGCAGTTAATACAATTGATAAGTTACCGCAATCATCCTTCATAGTCAAGTCAACTGGAACTCCTGCCGGTGTGAACACCAAAGTCTTAGAGTAGTTGCTTCCTGCCGTTGGAGTGATGCCAGTGTTCCACTCAGCTAAGTTGAAAGACAACCACTGGATTGCTCCTGCTGTTGTAACCAACGCCTTAGATTGAGAACCTTGAGCAGCTGCCAAACGAGCATCATAAGCAAAACCGAAACCGTTCTGCTGAGTGATTGCAAGTAAGTCAATGCCGTACTGAGTGCAGCATCCTGCTGCCATTGCGTTAGCGTAACGCTGCATTGCTGCTCCACCGAATGCAACTGGTGCACCTGGATAGTTAGCCATGCGTGTTGCTTGCTGAATGTCAGCGATAGCGAATGCGTTAGGCTCGTTGCTTCCTAACATTGTAGGTACAACAAGGCAATCAGAACTAACAGTGTAAAAACCTTCAACATCTGTTCCCCAGTTACCAATTGCAGCAACAGCTTGAACAGCTGCGGCAGATGCAATCTTACGATCTAACACATCCATCAAACGCATGATTGACTCAAGCACGTAACGGCTGTTCTCTTGGCAATGACGAGCAATTTCCGCTGCATTGATGATCTGAGATGCAGTGTAAGTGTCAGTAGTTTCAACAGTGTATGTTGCAGTTGAATCTCCGTACGTGTTATCAGAAGTACAAGTTAAGATGCTACCACCTTCTTCAACTTCTGTTTCTGGTAAGCGTTGAATCCAACGAGCTTGAACTGTTTTAAGTTTTCCGTTTCCTGGAGCAACTTCTGTGCGAATTAATTTCGCGTTCTCAGGAGACAATAAGAATTCAAGGAAAGGAAGTTGCTCGCGTTGACCAACCTCAATAAATAATTCGCCCAAAGACATTTGCACGTTAGGGCATTCTGATAGTATTCTTGATATAGACATGATAGTCGTTTTTTATTGTAGAATTTTGTGCAACTTATTCTGAAGGCTGTTGCATTGATGCCTACTTTTTTGCAGCTGAAGTCCTGCCGACTACCATAGAGAATGACAAAGGTAAATAAAAAAAGCCGCACTCATAACAAGCGCGGCTCTAAAAACAATTAATCCCCAATGCAAATATACTATTTTTGGTAGAATCTTGGGTTGATGCCCTTAAGTTTTTTCTCCGATGCTGCCTCGAGTTGAGGTATCAATGGATTGCGTGCAGGAAACTTAGCACCTGCATGTGGATTCTTTTGGATGATGCCTGCCTCTGTTGCCTCACGAATAAGCACATCCGACATTGTTAGGAATGATCCTGCTTTCTCCTTGCTCTTAAGCCGCTCGCCTGTTGCCTTATCCTTAACCACAAATGCGCCGTCTTCCTCAAGGTCGATTGCATACTTATCTGTGACAGCTGACTTGAAGCCGCGAATGGTATACTCGTTAACACTTGGATCAAGCTTTAATGCGCTGAGCTCCTTCTCGAATGAGCTGTTGATCTTGCTCGTTTTGATGTCGGTTGCAACTTGCACCTTGTAGGATTCAAACTGAGTCATCACATCTTGCCTTGCGCTGTCAAGCTCGTTGCTCTTGCGCTCAAGTGTCTTATACTTTTTCTCCCATTCTTGGAGCAGTGCTTCTGATCCGTTGCCAGATGCACGCTTCTCCCAATCTTCGCGCTGCTTCTCGAATTCACTCTTCGCTTTCTCCGATGCGTTGCGGATTACTTCCTCAACCTTCTGCCCCTTGAAGTCTTCATCAGTGAGCACGATGCCGAATGGCTCAAATGCTTTGCGTGTTGCGTTGGCAATTGTGCCCGTAAGCTTTCCAATCTTGCCGCTTACTTCTTCCTGCTTAATCCAATTTTCTTGGAACTTTTCTTTTGCCGCTTCGAGGTCGGCTGCTTCTTCGAGGTTTAGGAACTTCATCAGCTCCAGTGCTTCCTCCTGTTTGATTGCCATAGTCTATTGTTATTGGTATTAGTTTCAATTCCCTTGCCCCTCGCTTGATAAGTTCTTTAGCGAGTACATCAGTGGCACGCTTAATAGTGCCATCGCTCATGATGTAGTAAGTCATGAAGCAAAGATAGTAAAAGTTTGATTGCGTAAAATATTATTCTATTGCGTATTGCGGAATCAATTATATTTGCGTAAAATTTAACCCCCCCAACATGGAAACAGTAATTATCATAGTGCTTTTATTTATGCTTTTAATAGCAGTTATAATTTTAGTAGATATTAATTTTGATAGAAAAGAATATAAAATTAGAATTCAAGATTGTGCATCAACACTTGATAAGTCTAGAAATGAAAATCAAAAATTGCAAACTAAATATCAATCAGCACTTAATGAAATATTTGAAAGAAACGAAAGAATTAAATCTCTTACTTATCAAATAAATAAATATGATAAATGCAACAAACAGATTGCACAAGATTTAAAATTAAAAAATAATGTAATTGAAGATGCTTGGAGTGTAATTAGAAAGTTAGAAAAAGAAAAAGATCAAGCAATAAATCAAAGCCAAAGTGCAATGAAACTTTGCAATGAAATGGCTAACAATTTTAAATCTTTAAACTCTGAGCTTAAAACAATTGAATCAAAACTATTGCGCAAGCTCAAATCCTAAGCATAACCTTCTGACTTCGCTCTTGCTTGAACACTCGCAGGAACTTTCTGCTTGATCACTGGCACAAGGAAGTGGCGGCAGTTCCAACCACCAACAAAGGTGAAGATGCTTCTTGAGTCGGTGCCGTCTATGCGCCCTGCCCATGTGCCGTTGCTTATGTCGTTGATGCCTGCGCTGTTCTCGCCGTTGCCCCACGCTTCGATCTCCTTGCGATGGAAGATGGCACCTTCGCGATGTTCGCAGAATGGTCTTGTTGTAGGTATCTCGCCGCCCAGGTATTGGAAGTACTCAATGCCAAGCTCCTCATTGACCGCCGCGGAATAGCTTCTGTCTGCAATGGCTTGAGCAGTGTTGGCAGTGGTGCGCACGTTGGCAAGTAGCCTTCCGTCTGTGGTCTCTGTACCTTCGATCACTCCTTGCAATGCTTTGACTGCTTGATTGAGTGGTGCTCGAGCAGCTACGTTTGCTGTTAGCTGCTCAAGAAATGGAACGGTTACATTGTCGCGCAGCCCTGAGCCAAAGAAGGCATTGATTGCGTTCTGCTTAGATATGGCGAGTAGCTGTTTTTGAACATTGTCTGGTTGAAAGTTGCTGTCAATCTTCTTGGCAATCTCATCTGTCAGCTGAACACCTTCATCGATGGAGCTCAAGAAGGATTGCACAGCATCTTTATATTCGCCGCCTGCAAGTACCTTGTTGAGCTCCTCTGTTATCAGTCCAATTCTTCGTATGTTATCCTCGGTCTGTCGGATGTTGCCTGTTGCATCAACATCCATCTCTGCGAGTAGCGGACCAAGTTTTCTCCACGCATCTCTCTGCGCCTTCTCTGCTGCCGTAACAATACTCTCCGGCACTGTCTCAAGTAGCTTAACCTTTCGCGCAACAAGTTCATCAAACGATGCCATTTAGTAGAGTTTGTTGTGCCTGTGCAATTGGATCGAGTGTCACTGCAATCTTCTCCGCTGCCTTCGCTCTGAGTGCTGCAATCTGTTGGCTCATTGGTAGGTCAAAGAATGCCGGTGCTTCCTCTGTCGCGATGTAGTCACGCATCAGCTCCATCACAAGTTGAGGTGCTGAGTTATGGAGAACATCTTGCCACTTCTCAACAGTGCCACTTGCAAGTCGAGCAAGCACATCAGCGTTGCTCATTAAGAGTAACTCGTCAGCGTTGACAATAAGCTCGAATAAAGCACTGCTCTCTTCGTCTGTGTAGTTGATTGCTCTGATGTAATTATACACGTTGCTGTATGTTACAGCAGGCGGCACTCCTGCCTTCACTCCTTCGCTGATGATAGCAAGGTAATCGCTTGGTGTAGAGATGTCGAAGCTTGTCGGATAGACCAGGTTGACACCGCCAAACAAATCACCGTATCTCATGCGGCCCATTGTCACCAAACAGAATTCGTAGATGGTAAACAACTGGTCACTGATAGGCTTCACAAATGCGTACAATGCGCGAAGCTTATTTAAGCTTCCTGTTGCAGTCGATGCCTCGCCAATAGTTCCACTTTCATCACTTGATGGAAGATGCAGGATACGTCTTGCCTTAGCCATCTGCTGCTCAATCTCTGAACGCAGGAATGTTAGCGTGTCCATCGGAGGACTTACAAACTTAAGGTACTCGCCGCTAAGTCCGCTGTCTCCTTCGCTTAGTGAAGTCTTAGGCTTGATCAGTAGCATACCCGTTGGACTGAATCGGCTCTTAACTCCACTGCCAGAGCAGGAAGAGCAAGTTCGATATCCTCCGTTTATCGGATCGAATATCTGCCCGTCATTACACTTGTTACCTTCGCGATCAATGAACTCGCATATCTCACCAAGTGCCACCATAAAAGGGAATGCACTTGTTGCCTTGCTCATCTGCAAGTAGGACTCATCGAGTACAACCTGGTCAAGCAATGGCACAGCTGTGATGAATGGAGATTGAAATGCAATCTCGTCTTGTATTAGTTGAGGTGACCCCATCAGCTTGATGCAAGGAACATATCCTAAGTTGTGCTGAAAGTAAAGCACTGGCTCACCGAATGTCATGTCACCCTTCTTGCCGTTCTGCTCAATCTTGTAGATGGCTTCTTGATCGTAGAGGTATAGCACGATGCCGCTCTCTTCCGTCTTAGTACCTACCTTGACATAGCTGTGGTCGTCACTGATCACCAAGTAATACTCACCGAACTTCTGCCCGACAATGTTCTTGCAGTTGTAGTAGGTTGGCATTGGGCGAAGCAGCTCATTGCCCATCACAGGCTCCTCAAACTCTTCGTCATCCAAGTACTCGATGTCATCTGGGTAGATGGCGATGATACCATTGGCATCGACAAGCTTCAACGTTGGAAGCATATTCTTGACGAACATCTCCAAGCTGCCAAACTTCTCAATCTCAGTATTCACATACCTCTGAAATGTCTCCTCGCCAAATCGCGGGTCAATCTCAGCCGAGTATCTGATGCTCCAGTTCTGATCTGCGAATGCTCTGCTTATCGTTGCGCGAAAGTCCTCAAACACACTCAAGGTTGTAGCCTTGTAGTTTGCCTTTATGTACAATGCCTGTGCATCCGTTTGATTGGGAGCACGCACCGAAAGCAAGTGCTCAGGGTAAACATCGGAGCGGCTATGCGGCAAGATGCTGTCATACATCTTGGCGGCAAAGTTGTAACCGCTCCAATATTCTGGATACTGGCTCGATGCTCGCTGCTTAGTGATAGGATTCAAGGGAGTAGATTGTGTCATCTGCTCCCATCCCTTTCGCTTAGCGGCGAATCGGTTAACGATTTTGTTAATGTCCTCAGAGCTTAGTGCCATTGGGTCTTTCCATTATGTTAGAACCGCATGATCTTGTGCGACAGTAGTTTGGTTTCATCTGTGTAGTATTGAGAGCCCTCTACCTTCAGTGGTATTAAGCGTGACATTATTATATTTAAAATGCGCTGCGTATTCAACAAGCTTTCTTGGTCCGTCCAAGTGTATTGTGTCATGTAATAAAATCACACCGCCACGGCTTACCAACTTCTCAACCAACTTGAACTCTTGCAGCACATGTCCGAAGCTATGATCTCCATCAATGAAGATAAGGTCAAAGTGATTCTTTGGCAGCTTATCCAATTCGTTTAATGAGTTGCCCAGGATGAAATCAATCGACTTTCCACCCTCAGCCATGTATAGCTTGGTTGCATCTGTGCGATAGTCATTGATGTCGATACCAACATACTGCCCACCCTTTGGCAATGCCTTAATAAGATGCTGCGTTGTCTCGCCTTCGAACACCCCAATCTCGAGCACCGTCATGTACTTGGACATCTTGATAAGGCTTGCCATGAACAGGCCGCATTCATTCTCGGAGTTCCAATCATGTCGAGCTACCTCGGTGAATGTCTCAGTTGTTACAATTGCTTTCTTTGGTCTGCCCTTCTTTGGTTTATCGTTTTCCATCTGCGTATTTGTTTTCTGCTATTCTGCTTATTAGGTAGATATGTCTTGAGCCGATTGACTTGAAGTCCGCATTGAGCATCCTATCAAGCCAGTCGATGTAGAATCTTGGAGTGAATCCTGCGCCTCCGTAGTAGCTTTGCAAGTAATAGTTGTTGATGATTTCTTGGTAGCTCAACCCCCTTTGCATCGCAAAGTGAATCATGCCGCCTTCGCTGCCGCTGTTCTTGGTGTAAGCCTTCAACGCAGGATTAATGCCATGAATCGCAAGTGCGACATTCATGTACAACTCGTCTGGCTGTCCACCGCCCCACTTCATGCGGAGGTCTTTGATGGCAATTGGGTTGTTGAAGTATAGGTCTTTCGCTGTGCGATAGATTGCCTCCGTCTGCGAGCCTTTTACAATCCACTGCATCGAGCTGTTAATGGCAGGCATCACATAGCTTGGCAGCAAGTTAAAGTGCGCCCACATCCTATCGGCCCATGCCCACTGCATCTCCTTGAAGTCGCGCCCCTTGTCAATGGTATGATAGCCCACGCAATGGCTTATGTAATCTTTGCCCGACTGAGTTAGTTCGTCAATCATAGGCTGAATGTCTTTGAGTGCAATCGCATCTACATCTAAGTAGAGGTTGCAATCGTATGGCAAGTACTTGTATAGATTCACTTTCACCTTGCCTGGATCAAGCTTCTTGTTGGTGTAGATATCGGCCTGATTGATGTCGCCAAAGTGCTCTACGTATTTTACTATCTCGGGGCACTGCGATATAGCCTTAAGCACATCATCGAACAGCACAGTGATTCTAACATTAGGGCTGTGCTTCTTGATGCTAAATGCTAAGTTGTAAGCAGCCCAATAGTATTGCACCTTGCCGAATGCAAGAAGCACCACCCCTGTTGTAGGAGTGATGCTCTGATTGTTAGATGTCAATTCCTCCGTCATTAACTGAAGACTCCAGCAGGAGCATCGTATTGTGCAGGAATGTTTTTATTTCTCCAAGAGAAGGTCACTTCATAACGCTGAAGCTCGTTGTTCTGCTCAGGTAAGATGAAGTTTGCAGATGTCGTGATTCCAACAGGAGCAGTAACATAAATCACTTTTCCGCTGTCACACATGTACGCAAGTATCCAAGAGATACGGCGATTGTTTACATCGTTCCAGAATGTGTTGTTGCCATCAGTCACGTTTGCATCGTACAAAGTCGCTGTGCGATCTTCGTTGATACGGATTGAAGTACCACAACCGATTGGTGAATCAACAGTGATAGGTGAGCCCGCAGGAAGTGCAAAGCGAATGTCGCTGATTAGTCTTGCTTCACCAGATGTAAGTAAGGCATCAACCTCAACTGAATCTGAAGGATCAACAAGTTCTGTTCCGCAAGCTCCTACGATGATGGCGGAAACTCCGCCGAGTTTATATTCGTTGCAGATCACTAAGTCGTGCTCTAGCAAGGATGTGTCGCAATATGATACACAGGCCATTTGTAAAAAGAGTTTGTATTGTTGTTTCGCTGTTGGATAGGTCGCGGCAATACACCTACTTGGTCTCTATGTTCAGCAAAGTTACAAAATTATTTCTTGATATAGATTAACAGAATTCTCAGTTGTCAATCTTTGTTCATCCTGCGCCAACAAGAATGGCTCATCTGCGTTGTCCAATATCGATGGCAAGCAGTCAGCATCGGTGTTGCTGCAAATGGTCTTGCGCACCTTAGATGACTTAAGTGCAAGGTCGATGTTCAATGCTCCGAGTTCGTCTGCATCATTGTACTCGATATCTGGGAACTCGCCATCGATGGCATAGTATAGGTCGCCATTCACATAGCAATTGTCATAGTAAAAGATAGTCGACAAGAAGTCAAGCACGTACTCAGGCAATCTGCCAAAGGCGAATGTCCACTTCTTCTCTCGGTCCACATAGGTCGTTGCATATCTACCGGAAGCAAAGCGGAAGTTATTAACCTCGGTTTGATACTGCGCTCTGAACTTGCGCCCCTCCAATCGGATGCCAGGCAAGAAGGAGCTGCCACCAAATGCAAGGTTGAACTGATCCTCTGCGTTGCAGCCTTCAATCTTAAAGTACTTGCACTCGTCATTGAAGTCGCCAATGTTGATGATGTCGCTGTACTGATCCCATTGGATGGAATCATTCTCGATGCTTATCTCCACAAGGTTGATGATTGCAGCGGCAGGAGCACCGCCGAACTCCGCAACAAGTATCTCGAGTGGGTTGTTGCCATCGGCAGTGATAAGCACTGTCTGGTATCCGGTGCCAAAGAACTGCACCTGGTTTGTTCCAATGACTGCATATATGCGCACGTTGGTGCGGCTCGCAATGAACACGCTCACATAGTACTGCAAGCCATCGCATAAGTCATTGCTGATGTTCTGCGTGATGCTGCCAGTATCACCTACAATGTTGAGGTTGAATTCCGCTTGACCTTCGCTCAATGTCACTGTGCCTGTGCCTCCCGTTGTCCATCCACTCACTCCGCCTGCATCTCTGAAGATGCCGTTGTAGACATAGTTCTGTCCGCAAGTGTTGGTGCAAAAGTCGGTGATGGCTAATCGATAGCAGCCCTCGCCAAGTGCAACATCAGTCAATGCAAATGCAGTGGTAATCTTATTATCCTTAACGGTGTATGTCGGTGCAACTATGTCAACCGTCTCCAGTGTCACCGCATCCACGATACCTACCTTCATCTGGTTCGCTGATGCAAGACCGTACACCTTGATGCCGTTGGTACTTAAGCAGCCTATCCAACTTTCACTTGCAAAGCACATTGTCACGCTGTCATTGGTCATCGTTGGATTAGCGAAGTACAGCGTGTAAGTTCCAGGCAATGTCAGCTCATAAGTGCTTGAGCCATTTAATCCAACGCTTAAGCTTCCCTGATCCAATGTCAAGATAGTGAACTCGACTTGATACAGCTGATATATGAAGTTGGTGCGAAGCAGTTGGCAGTAGATACCTGGAACATCCAATGCAGTCGAGCATGCTTGATTGTCAACAGGAACACCCCATCCACTTTCAATCGTGTCGTACTTATACAGCACCGACAAGTCGCAAGGTGTCGATTCCACTTGGAAGAACACTTGATCGTTGAAGTCAAGCAGCTGCTTATAGTCACCGCCGCAATCTGGGCAGTCAACAACTGTGTTGCTTGTAAAGATGATAGGCTGATTCGGTATGGAAGTAAAGCTCATCGAAGTATCTTGTTAGATTTAAGTGTTATGGAAGCATCTTGCTTGATGATGCTCTTGATATCTACCTTGTTGATGTATCCTTCAATCACTCGCAGTGGATCATTAAACTGCCCGAACTTAATCGGTCTTGAGCTGTTGTCAAGTATATTCTCAATCTCCTCCATGCGCAGTGGTCGGTCGAATTTATACAGCAATCTTCTTATGTCATTGGGGTCTACTGGCACAAGCTCAGTTCTGTCAAATGGTTTACCTTCGCCTTCAAAGAAGGTTCTAAACTCTTGTACGTTCTGCCAAACTAAAGGTATTGTAAGACTATCTCCATCTGATGATCTTCCTATTATATCGGTTCTAATAATATCTCCAGCAACGCAAATGAATTTTGCTCTACAATCTACGTGAGTCAATGAATTAATACTATTAACTACAGCTAATCCTTGTATTTGCTCAATCAATGTTGTGTCATCAGTTGCATACCTTTCAATTCTTGCAGCATATGTAGCAAGGATAGAACCAGGTAAAGATGTAAAACCTTTAACTATCTGAGTTCTGAATTCATAAATACCATCAAAAGGAATTACATATCTACCATCATTAAAATTATTGCCATTGTCAAATATCTCATTTGGATATTTAATTGGCATCCCATTGAATAACAAGAATGATTCAAATGCAGCATCATTTATATCCCAATTCTGTGGGTCATTACTTCCGCTTACATTTAACTCCGCTCTAAATGCAGTATCAGCAGGATCGAATCCTTGCAAGTATTGATACAAGCTATTGGGATAACCACCAAGCCAGTTAACGGCTACTTCCTCATTGATATAATCCGAATTATAAACGTGACCACCAACTCCCAATGGATCGCCTTGCGCCGCATAGATTGGATTCGCAAAGCCAAACCAATCACTATCGATAAGCACAACATCGGTATCATAGTCCTCTGATGCAAATCGGTAAATGTTCTCAATCACATTAGTGTCAAAGATTATATCTTTTGATGCTAAGTCCAATGTATTGGATGTATTGCATTCGCCAAGTACTCCAAATGTCTCCTCTCTAAATCCTCTGAACGTTGTCTGAATAAATGAGCAACGCTGTGTGTCATCTCCGCATTCAAAGTCATTTAAAAAAGGATTAGCCCCGAAGTCAACTGATGCATAAAGCTGACTTGTATCGTAGTTAAATTTAATACCTGGCTGATCGTAAAGATTAACATTTGCATTCAGCTGTTGAAAGTAGTCATAGTTTTCAATGCGCAGCAATGGAAGCCCATTTGCTTGTCGCTCTACAACCATGCCCAATCTTATCTTCTTGTTAAGTGCTTCGTAAAGCTGCTCAAATACTAAATTCGTGTTTACTGTACTATCAGTTCTTATTGCACGACCATTACTTACCATTAATGTTTTGCCGAATCCAAAGGCATCAATCTGATTGCGGAAGAAGTCGCTTTCGAATCCTACCAAGTTGTCGCTCATGCATCCAATAAGATGCTTCAATGCATCATAGATGGTTATGAATCCAGTGTTGCTACTCGTTTCATAAACGTTGTTAGCAGGATTAAACAAGTTAACATAGTAAACTGTTGGCGGTACTATTGGCTGCAAGTTCTTGGTGATGTTGGAATCACTAAAGAACGGGATGCTCTTGTTGTTGTTTATCTTGGTACTGAAGCTGTCATCATATAGCTTGGTGCTTACGCTGCACTTATCCAAATCAAAGGTGCATTCACTGACAATGATGTATCCATTGGTCAGCCGCTTCCATGTTCCTGCACATAAGTACTGCACCTCAACTGTAATCAATGAGCAGCCTCCAGTGTCGATTAAGTTATTGTAGATGTACTCGAATGTGCCACCTACAAATACAAGATCATTGTCGAAGGATACAATGCGCATGTTGATCTTGGAGTCTTCTGTTATGCTTACACCGAAATCATCTGCATTAGTTGGCTGTCCTCTGTCAGCTCCATCGATAAGGAACTTAATATCTACTGCCATTGGTATCTTGAATCTTGTTGGTTAATATTCACAATCACATTGCGATTCTTTAAGTCTTTGCGCACACCTCTCAACTCCTTCTCCATACTCTTGCTGTTAAGCGATGCGTTAACCGTCACACCTTCCTTGCCTCTTCTTCCGGCAGAGTAACCCATCAATGCAGGGCGAACATACTTCTCGTCAATCATTTTGCGGAAGGCTTCGGTTGAGGTATTCATTGCATCCAGTTCTCTGCGATGCTTGGAAGTCTGCCTTCTGTTTACCATGTACTCACCTTGCTCCGCTTCAATCATTGTTCCGCCTTGGCTGTGCAACTTGCCGCCAATCAATCCACCTTGTGCGAACTTAGGAATCGGCTTGGCTATTGCGATTGCTAACTGTGCTGCTCCAACTGCCGCCGCTGCGATGATTGCAGGGATACTTAATGGAGGGCCTAAGGCATTTGCTTTGGCAATTGCAATTGCTGTTTGAACTCCAATCTCGAATATCGCAAGTGCTTTGTCCTGCTTTGCTTGCTTTGTTTTCTCAGCTGCAATAGCTGCCTGCGTTCTTTTTGCAAGTGCCGCACGCTGCTTCACCTTATCACGCTCAAGTTCATCGGAGTTATTAATTGCTTCAAGTTCCGCTTCACTTGTTGCTGTTATATCTGAAATCCTTTCTTCAGATGCAATTTTACTAAGCTCATTAATTGAGCCCAGTGATGATGTAACTATTTCAGCATACTGCTCAATAGTTGCAATCCTCTTATCAGTCTCTATTTTAGTCTGCTCAGTGATCGCTTGCTCTGTCTCAGCATTAATCAATGCAATCGCACTGGCATCACCTTTGGCTGCATCGATGCGCTTCTGTGCATCAATCCTAATTAATGCAATCCTTCGCTCCAAGCTACTACCTTCCTCAATCTCCAACGTCTTGAGCTCATTGATTTGCGTTTCGATGGCAGCCGCTGCGATGTCAGTCTTAACCTTTCCAATAGCAAGTGCATAACGTGTGGCAATCTCGAGCTCACTGAGTCCCAACTTATCAGCGAATGAAAGCTCGATGGTCTGCTGCTCTTCCAGTGCTGCAAGTTGCTGCTGCAATGTTGCGCCCTCCGCTGCCTTGGCAAGGTCAAGCTTGTCCTTGAATAGCTTTTGGTTTGCTACCTTGTCAAGTTCTGCCAACTGCAAAGCCTCTTGCGATCTGATATCTGCAATGGCTTTTGCTAATTCTTTCTCAGCTGCAATTGCTTCTTCGCTGCCTGCCTTGAACTTGGCAGCTGCTAAGGTTTTCTCAAGCTCAATAACCTTGTTGTTATTGTCATTCATTATCTTGCTTTGCGCATCCAATGTCGCTACGAATGCTTCCTCAGCAAGCTTTGCAAACTGCTCCCTTGCTTTCTTCTGATCCTCCTCTGCCTTCTTTGCTGCCTCGATTGCTTTTGCATTTGCGGCATCACGCTTTGCTGCACGCTGATCATTGACCTTCTGCTCAGCATCGCTGATGATGCCTGCGCCTTGTTCTATTACTTCGGCCTTTTGAAGTTCTGCCGCCCCAAGATTATTAATTGATGCAGCTTGTGCTTCTAATTCTTTCTTAACTCTCTCCTTGCCTAACTGCTCAGTTTGAATATTAGTAAGCTGTGCTGTTAAAACTGATTGTACTAATGTTCCTTTTATTGCACCCGTTGCAATTGCTGAGGACTTAACAAGGAATGCTGTCACTTTCTCACCTACCGTCTGCACATCTTTCTGTTGAACTGTTGCCGCCTCCGCTGCTAACACAGCTGATTGAGCAAACAATGCCTGAGCTGTTGCCCTTGCTGCCGTTGCTTGAATGTATGCATCCTTCTTCTTGATGTAGTTCGCCTCCGCTACATTTAAGTCGTTGGTCTTGCCAAACGTGCCGCCAAGTGTCTCGTTGTAAGTCAGCAATGCTTCTTCCTTGCTGATGACTCCCTTCTTTGCCAACTCGAATGCAGTGCCCACCTTGTTAGTCTCAGCTGTTGCGCCTTCAATAGCTTTTTTGCTATCTTCAAAAGTCGCTGCCAATGCTCTGGTTGAATCCGATGTTCCAAAGATGGCATCCTTAACCTTATCAAAGTTTTCAACAAGTGCCACCAATCCAAATACAAGAAGACCAACTCCTGTCGCTGCCAATGCTAATCTTAAAAGCTTCAATGCTCCTGTTGATTTACCAACAGCAATTCCATAAGCTGTTTCAGCAACTGTAAGTACTCCAGTCTTAAATGAGTTTTCTTCTTTTATTATTGCAGCAAGCTGATTGACTCCATTCGCCACCGCTGTTGCCGCCGTAATCTTTACAATGGCTTTCTGCAAGTCTTCGCTCTCTGAGCCAAACAATGCAGCCGCACCCTGTGCAACCTCGAAGCCTGAAGCAAGTGCTTGTGTTGCACCTACCGCCGCATCGAACTTGAACGTGTCCGATGCAAGTATCTTCACTCGCGCCCTTGTGTCGCCTATCTGATCCTCGAGCTTCGCAGCTGCAATTAGTAGCTGATTGAATGCCTCTGTGCCCTCTTGCCCTGCAATCTCCAAGTTAGCAAGTTCCTGCTTCAATCCTTTCAGCTGACCAGTCAAGGTCTTGCCTGACTTGCCAAGGTTGTCGATTGCCTTCGCCTGGTTGTCGATTGCCTTCTTCGCCTCGCCGCCGCTAAATGCCGCAGTGAAGGAATTAGCAATGCTGCCAAAGAATCCTTTCACCTTGGTTGCTGACTCCTGCGCCCCCTTAACTACTACATCATTGATTTGGTTAATCTCGTTGACGGTGTTCTTGAGACTGGTTGTTTCCGCTTCATAAGCGACTTGAATGATAGCTGTTGCCATTACTTCTGAGCTTTGATGTTGGCCTCAAATTTACGCAAATAAAAGTCAACATCACCACTCATCATCTCATTATACTCAACAACACTGCCGCCGCTCAATATCATCACTTGCTCCCTCATGTAGTCGCCTGCTTTTTGCGCCCTGAATCTCGGTGAGAACTCAGACGGAATAACGACTCCTTCAGATTTCTTTGCTGCACGAGGTTGTACTCCCATAATATCTGAAAGTCTTCTGGAGACATACTTAACAAGGGCATCAGCGGATCGATACCCAAGCCGGAGAAAAAATCTTTCGCACCTCCCTTGCTCAGCTGCTCAAATAACTCAAGCTTGTAGTTGTGGATGTCGCTGTTCACGATGTCTGGGTTCTCGTCATCGCGTATGATCCATGTCGCTGCAATGTTAAGTAAGATGTCGCGATGTATCACAGTATCCTGCCGCTCACGTATCACATGGATATATGCGCCAATAAGTGCAGCATTCTTTGGATTGGTTAACCCTGCGCCCAGTGCTTTCTCCATCTCGGTAAGTATCAACTCCATCTCCGCGCCGCTGACTCCTGAGCTCAGTCGCTCGAGCAGACTCATGGACATTGAGAAGCGTTCAAGTGGTAGGTTGACTTCTTTAGGGAAGCGGTAGAAGGTGTGACCTTCGTGGATGAATACCTCAACGAGGTTGTGCGTGGTCTTCTTACTGCCCCATAAAGAGCGCACCCGTCCTTTTAATTCTGTTATGAACTTCATGTATTGATTCTTTTACAAATAGCTGACTTCCGTTTTGCATCATGATTACCGTGTCCAATTTATCATCGAACACGTAGTTTATCTGATCTGTGTTTACCAATATGTCGGTGTATCCAATCTCCTCCGCTGTCAAGTCCTTGAGCTGCTCATCCTCTGTATCCATGAACTGGATCAACTTCGTTTGCACATGGATGAAGCCTGCCATGTCACCAGTATCCGAATGGGCACTCTGCATCCTCAACTCTGGTCTTAGCAGGAAGGAAGCAGCCGCACTCCTTGCATGAGTTCAGTAGCTTGTCCTTGTGTTGGCACAGCGAACAGATTGCCGTGCGAGGTTTGCTCATCTCGGTCTTTGCCTTGTTGCTCGTTAGGTAGTACCACCACCCCTCGAGTATTGCGCCAATGCGTGTCATGGTATAACTACAGGACTTAGCCCAATTGAAGCAGCTGAGAATGATAAGCACTTGTAGATATCGCCATCGACTGTGATGTCTTGTTGCACGCCATCTATTGTAACCCATATCGTATAACCTTGAAGTGGATCGAGTTGGATGCCTTCAATGGTAATGTAGCCATCGACATCACTCGTTGCAGTGAACTGCATTATCTTCTGCGTGGCATTGTGTTGCAGCCAGACAGTGAACTCGGTCTCTGCTTCGACTATGCCAAAGCTGAACTCTGTTAGGCAAGCGTTGACATAACTGCCTGCATCATAACATGGTGAACATACGCTCATAGGTATCTCTTAAGTATTGCGTTGACAAAGTAACGAAAACAATCCAAGAAGTCAGCACGCTCGGATAAGATTCTTCTGTTGCTCTTGATGATGCTGCCATTGCTGTCGCACTGGACTTGCTTGGCATCAAACACGAAGCCCTTGCACTTGACCGAGTTGGCTCTGATGTCCAACTTCCTTAATGCGCCATTGCAATCGATGCGGCTGTTGTAGTGTGTCGGATTCGCCGGGATGATGATCTGCGAGTCGGATAGGTGCAGCCGCCGTTTAATCTGCGTATAGGCACTCGAGTTGTCTCGCTGTTGCACAGTGCCACCTTTGCCCATTGCATCGCCTGTGATGCGCAATAGACCCATTGGGATGCCCATGCGCTCGATGTAGTCACAGAACGCATCCACGCTGCCCTTCTCAATCTTTATCTCATCAACCACCACGCAGCCACGAGGCAGCTGTTGGATGACCAGTGCGCAGAGTGGGTTGATGTTAAAATCGACTGAGATGAATATCGGGATGTTGCGATTAAGTGCAACACTGTCATCGATATGCTTCTCATCCTGCCACTCGTACAAGAACGGGTTAGCAACATCATCAAGTATATCCCAATCACCCTCCACGAAACGTTGATACTGGACAGGCGGCAACTCCTTCAATGACTCCAGGTACTCGGCAGGAATGTGTGGGTTGTCGGTAATCTTACTTGGTATGTAACTCCAACGCTCAGGTAGAGTCTTGTCGCGATACCTATCGTAGATCACTGTCTTCACCCAATTGTTGGCAGGGTTGCAAGTGGCGAGGCAAACGATGGGCGGCTTGCCATGTGCTTTGTTCCACGATCCGATTCGCTCTTGCACCTTGTAGAACGTTGGCTCTTGCAGCTCGTTAACCTCATCGAGCCCTGCGCCGTTTACCTCAAGCCCACGAAAGCGGTTGAGGTCCTTGTCATCATCGTACGACTCTGCCATGAAGATGAGCTCGGATCCATTGGTAAAGGTCACAACGTTGGTGTCTCTGTTCCAACTTTGGATGTATGCGTTAAGTCCATCGCCAAGCAATCCATTGAAGCTCGGGAAGGTTGTACGCTTAAGGTCCGGTAAGCTCTTGCGAATGATCACCCATCGGCTCCCTGCATATTGCAGTGCGAGTTGGCTGATAGTGATCAGTAGCCAGTAAGTCTTGCCGCCTCGAATCGCGCCTCCGAATACTATCACCCTCTTCTCGCCGCTGATGGCTTGGTCGAAAGCAACTGTCTGTGTCTCGGTTAAGGTGTAACTCATTCAGCCTTTGGCTCTGTGCGAATAATCACAAGCGGCTCAGTAGTGGTGATGTTGGTGTCGGTGGTTTGCTTTGGCTTGCCGTAGCCGCGATCAAGCAGCATCTCCGCCGCCTTAATGTCGCCCTTCAATGCCTTGGCTTCAATTGCCTTAAGGATGCGCTCCGCAGTTGTTTGGCCGTTCTTCTCATCGCCAAGGATGTCAGCCATAAGCTTGTTGAGCTCGGGCAGCTTCTTAGGGCGGCCAACATTTTTTGTGTTGCCTGAATTCAACTTACCTCCGTTTCTACCTTCTCTCATAGTACGAGATATTGACGAGTTTAATCGTACTCCACCAACTCAGCATCTGAGTCAGTGTTCTCCTTGATTTTGTTGTATTGTTCCTCGTTATTGTCATAGTGCATCTCAATGCCCAAGCGTTGAATCGTGCGCCACTTATCCTCGCCGTTGGTGAAGTAAACTCTCAACCTTGGGATACCGAGCTCTCGAGCAATTGCATAAACTTCTGCCGCCATGCGCTCCTCGTTTCTTGCCGTGATGATGTACACGCGATCACCATTGGCAATCTTTCTGCGAGCAAGTGCCATGCCTTGTTCAGTGTCAAGCACTCCGTCAACATCGAAAGAAATCTTCATCGCTTCTTGAATTTAGATGCTTCTGCATTGGCAATTGCCACCGCTTGAAGAGGTGCGTAGCCTTCATCGATAAGCTTCTTAATGTTCATCTGGATGATTTGTGGCGAGTCTCCTTGGAATAGTGGCATGATTACAAAGATAGTGTTTTGCTGCGTTTGATTTCGTCCTCTGTCAATTTCAATCTTACAACCTTGTTGTAGATGATAACATCGGCAGTGTAGTAGCCGTCATCATTCTGCTTCAGTGATCCGATAAGATATTCATTCGGCACTTCCATCTGGATGCTTTCCGATGCTTCCATGATTTGCTGCATTGCCTTCACCTTGAATGTCACCTCAACATCTTGCACTGATCCGATTGGAGTCAAGTACCCAGTGAAGGTGTCATCTTGGATGCGCATGTATCCACTTCGCCATCTGTTAGCAGCCATAGTCATCAGTTCGTTTTGATTTGTATTGTTCCAGGTATGCGTACACAAGCCGCTTAATATCTTCCTTCTTGCTCTTTGGTATGCGCAGGGTCACATTGCAAGTCTCTTCGCCGTACTTA
>Ga0209668_10000263_pt1 | contig 21407 bp, 40 predicted proteins | sample FrelakmetPLP11PL_FD_187150 | JGI IMG/M metagenome (GOLD analysis project Ga0209668, IMG submission 187150) | Freshwater lake sediment microbial communities from the University of Notre Dame, USA, for methane emissions studies - PLP11 PL (SPAdes)... | ecosystem: Environmental > Aquatic >... | reverse complement strand
TAATTATTTAATTAAAAAATATAATTTAGTAAATTATTTAGAAATAGGAGTATTTAAAGGAGAAAATATTAGAGAAGTTAAAGCAATCCATAAAGATGGAGTTGATCCAGGTGCTGAACATTTTTTAGCTCCTGAAGTTAATTATCAAATGACTTCTGATGAATTCTTTGAATTAATAAAAGATCATGATGATATAAAATACGATATTATTTTTATAGATGGTTTACATCATTCAGAACAAGTAACTAAAGATATTGATAACGCTTTTAAACATTTAGTAGATGATGGATTTATCTTATTACATGATTGTAACCCAGTAAGTTATGAAGCTCAATTAATACCAAGACAAACAATAGCTTGGAATGGTGATGTTTGGAAATCATTTGTTGATTTTAAAGCACATCATCTACAAGTTAAATGTTGTGTAGTAGATACTGATTTTGGAGTAGGTGTAATACAGAATAACCCAAATAAAGCTACTACATTTCAAGCTAATATATGGAATTGGGATTATTTTAATTCTAACAGAACTCGATTATTAAATTTAATATCAGTAGATGAATTTAAAGCAACTTATTAATAAATCTGTTTACGGTACTATAGGTTATATTGCATCCCAAGATGATATAAATTTAGTAGAACAATATATTCTTTATAATTTAAATGTATTAAAAGAGTATAAAAGGGTAATAGTTGCTACTAATTTTAAAGATAAATCTTTAATAAGCAAATATGAGGAAGTTTGGGGTAAATATTTAGATTGTACCTTATTAACATCTGAAATAAATAGAGGTCATCAAATTGGTACTACAGATCTAGATAATATTTTATTTGAATGGTGTAAAAATAATAAAATAGAATGGTTATGTAAATCAGCTAATGATACTATATTACAAGAAGAAATATTTAATATTGAGATTGAGGAAGCAGATTTTTATTATACAACAGGTATAGGATGGGCGGGAGTAAGAGATTATAATTTTGATTATAATAAAATTATAGATGAATTATTTTATCCTCAAACTAATTTTTATTTCATAAATTTAAATAAAGTTGATAATTTATTACCTAAAGAAGAATTAGAACAATCTTATAACATATTTGAACAACCTAATTATAACGGTAAAATTCAAACTTATATTGATGAGTTTTGTTGTGAAAGAATTTTAAATAGATGTATATTAAGAAATAATCTAAAACATTATAATTTAATACCTAAAAATAAATATCTAAAATTATTACAATTAATTCATCATCAACAAATTCATGATGGTAGTCATAAAAATATTATGATTAATGGTATATGCCATTATCATTTTTATAATCAAAATATATATATAATATGATTTTTATAACTACTTTTACTAAGGAAATTTACAATATATGTGGTAAAAAATTATTAGAGTCTTTTATTAATACTAAAAACTCAGATAACCATCATTTATATGTTTTTTTTGAAAATGAAGATGATTTATACACTGATTATTATCCGGATTGGTTAATAGAATGGAGTAATAAACCATTTTTTACTTTTATTAATTTAATGAATTATGAGTATGATAATAAAAAAATTATCCCTCATGTTGATGAGTTATTATCTTCTAATATAGCTTTTACAGATGAATATTCTAGTCCTAGAAGTGTTAAATGGTTTAGACCAGTAGCCGCTATAAATTACGCTTCAGAACTATTAAATGAAAATTTTAGTTCTATAGACTCAGATTGTTTATTCATAAATAAAGTTGAAGATGAATTTTTTGATTCTATATTAAATGAAAATAATATTGCTTTTTTAGGTAGAGAAAATTTTAAATTAATGAGACATGGAGGTTATACTCCAGATGGAAATTATGTTCATACAAAAACAGTATCTTCAACTAATAAAGATACTCATACTGAAACTGGATACTTAGGATTTAATTTAAATTTACCTGGTACTAGAGAATTTATTAAAAGAAATTTTGAATATTGGGTAACTAAAGATATTTTAAATTTGGAATTCAAAACAGATTGCCATACATTTGATGCTACTAGAAAAGAATTATCTTTAAAATATAATAATTTATGTGAACCGATGGGAGAATTATCACCTATTGGAAGTAGAGTAATTGAAGATTCAGTATTAGGAGATTTTTTAATTCATCATAAAGGAACAATTGGTCCTATTTTATATTCAAAAAACTTATTAAAATAATATGATACCTATTTTTGAACCTTATTTATATAAAGAAGCTAAACAATTAGCTAAAAAGGCAATTGACTCCGGTTATATAGCTAATGGACCTAATATTGATTTATTTGAAAATGAATTTTCTAAATCATGTGATAGACAATATGGAGTAACTTGTTGTAACGGAACTGTAGCTCTTTATTTAGCTATAAAAGCATTAGATTTACCTAAAGGAAGTGAAGTAATACTTCCATCAATGACTATTTTATCTTGCTTAACATCAATTACAGAAAATGGATTAACACCTATTTTTTGTGATATTGATCCGGTAACGTACAACATAGATTTTAAATCGCTAGAAGCTAAAGTAACCCACAATACATCAGCAATAATTGTAGTTAATACATATGGTTTATTAGTTGATGTAGATAAATTAACACAGTTTAAATCAACTTATCCTCATATTAAAATTATTGAAGACGCATCTGAATCTCATGGTGCTACTTATAAAAATATTAAAGCAGGTAGTTTAGGAGATATATCAACATTTTCATTTTATGTTAATAAATTAGTAACAACAGGTGAAGGTGGAATGGTATTAACTGATGATAAAAAAGTATATGATCAATTAATGATGTTAAGAAATTTGAATTTCACTGATCGAAAGAAATATATCCATTCAGAGGTTGGTTTTAACTTTAGAATGACTAATATACAATGTGCTATAGGATTAGGTCAACTTCGTAATATAAATAAAACAATTAAAGAACGTAAACGAGTAGCTTATACTTATAACAAGTTTTTTAAAAATAATCCTAACGTAATTATACCTTATGAAGACAATAATTATAATAATGTTTATTGGTATTATAGTATTGTAATTACTAAAAATTATGATAAGGTATTAGAAGAGTTAAATAATAATCAAATAGATTATAGACACTTTTTCTACCCCTTACATAAACAACCATTTTTAAATTCAGAAGAAATAATCCCAAACTCAGAATATAGTTTTGCAAATGGAATTCTTTTACCTATATTTAATAAATTAACTTACAACCAAATTAAATTAGTCACACAAATAATTAATAACGTTACAAAATGAAATTAAATTTAGCCTCAGGCCAAATGTATTTAGATGGTTATATAAATATAGATAACCAATCTATGTACCATGGTAATATGAATGTAGATAAAGTAGCTGATATTTTTGAATTAGAATGGGAAGATAATACTGTAGATGAAATAATATTATCTCATTTTGCAATGTATATTGGATTAGAAACTATGCCTACATTATTAGATAGATGGTATGGTTGGTTAAAAAAAGATGGTAAATTATTAATAGAAACAGGAAATGTAAAGTCAATAGCTAAATTTATTTTAGAAAATGATAATCCTGATCAAATTAATAGTGCTAATGGTGTGATGCAATTATTTGGTTGGCAAACAACAGCAGGACATAAATGGGCTTGGTGTCCTGAAACATTAGCTGATTTAATGAATAAAACAGGATTCGAAACAATAGAAGTAGGTGATGGTTATTTTCATAATAATAAAATAAGAGATTTTTTAATAGTAGGAACAAAATAATATAAATATAATGAGAAAAATAGAAAACGTTAAAACGTGTGTTATAGGTGGAGCCGGATTTATTGGTTCACATCTAGTAGATTATTTAATTAATGAACGTAATTGTGAAGTTATTGTATTAGATAATTTAATTACTGGCCAAGTTAAAAACATAAATAAAAAAGCAGATTTTATTTGGTTTGATATTAGAGATAATGAAAATGAATTAACTCGTATATTAAAAGAAAATAAAATCGATTACGTTTTTAATTATGCTGCTGAACCTTACATTCCAGAATGTTTTGAACGTCCAATGCATTTCTTTGATATTAATGCTACTTCAGTTTTAAGAGTATTAAACGCTTGTCAAAGTGCAAATATTAAAGGTTTACTTCAAGTATCATCAGCTGAAATTTATGGTGATATGAAAGGTAAAATTAAAGAAAGTGATCCCGTAGAACCACATTCAACATATGGTGTATCTAAATTAGCAGCGGATGGATTAGTTCAAGTTAGGTGGAAAGAAGCTAAAGTCCCAGCTATTGCTTTAAGACAATTTAATTGTGTTGGAGAAAGAGAAACACATGAATATGTAATCCCAGAAATCATTAGTCAATTATCAGAATCAAATATAGTTAATTTAGGTAATAATTCATTTAGAGATTTTTTATACGCTGGTGATGCGGTTAAAATGGCTGTTGAATTATTAGAAAAAGGTGAATTTGGAGAAGTATATAATATGGGAAGTGAAGATGGAATTCAAATTTATGATTTAGCTCATTTAATAGGTAAATTAATTGGTCACTCTGAAGTTACTATTAATATAGATCAATCAAGAGTTAGACCTTGGGAAATCTGGCATTTACAATCAGATAATAGTAAATTATATTCAGTTATTGATTCTAAATCTACAGTGACATTAGAAGATGGTTTAGCTAGAACTATAAAATATTTTTACGATAACGATAAAAAGTGGAATTGGGTTAAATAATGGATAATGTAATTCATTCTACAGCAACAATAGGGAGTAATGTAGTATTAGGAAATAATAATTATATTGGTCCTTATTGTTATATCACTAGTAATACAATAATAGGTGATAATAATAGATTTGAGGCTTATTGTTCTGTAGGTACACCACCTGAAAACAAAGGATATTTTGACTCATTTGAAGGAAAAACAATTATAGGTAATAATAATATAATTAGAGAATATACTTCAATAAATGCTGGAAGTAGTAAAATAACAGTTATAGGTAATAATAATTTATTATTAAGAAATGTTTATATAGCCCATGATTCTATTTTAGAAGATAATATAACACTTTCAGGTAATGTTCTTATAGGAGGTTACACATATATAATGGAAGGAGTAAATATGGGATTAGGAAGTATATGTCATCAATTAATTAAAATAGGAGCTTATTCTATGATTGGGATGGGAGCTGTAATAACAAAAACAACTCCTATAATTCCTGGTGGAGTATATGTTGGTGTTCCTGCTAGACATTTAAAACCTAATTATTTTGGTATTAAAAAATATAAGTTAACAGAAGAAAATATAAACACACATATAGAACGATATCATAATATAATAGTATCACGATGAAAATAAGTTATATTCAGAATAAAGATATAGGAAGTACTGAAACTAGAATTACTTATAATTTAATTGAAAAATTTAAAGAAAGAGGAATTGAAGTACTAATAAATAAATGCACATCAGACTGTGATTTTATTTTATGTCTTAATGGTTTAAGCCAATTCTCCATTTTTCAATCAATTAGAAAAGAATTTCCTCATATTAAATCAATAATGTATGTATGGGATTTATATCCTTGGACTCCATACGCTCATGGATTTAAAGATATAAAAACATGTGATGAAATATGGACTCCATCTAATGAAGTAATTTTAAGATTAAAAGAAATATATTCTGTAAATAAGGGTAAATGCAAAGTAATTAAATGTTATACTAAGTTTTTTGATTCTGAGCCTACCGGTAATAAAGAAGATAAATTTATTTACCATTGTGTTAGAGATTATGATGATCCTAATCATAGGTTTATAAATAAAGCATGTGATGAATTAGAACTTAAATTATTAAGAAGTCAACATAATTTATCTCAAGAAGAATATAAAAACGCAGTTTTAAATTGTGCTTTTTTAGTAACAGAATATAAAGAAGCATCTACAGGTGGATTAACATTACTAGAAGGATATTATCATGGTAAAAATATTTTATTATCTGATTCAAAATATCAAGGAGGAAATGATTATTTTGGGGATAGAGCTTATTATTTTAAAGATGGAGATTTTGAAGACTTTAAAGAAAAAGTTCAAATGCTTTGGGATATTAAAGATGAATATGTAAATTTAGAGGATAGAAGAAAATTTTGTAAAAAATATACTATTGATGCTATGGTTGATAGAGTTATAAATAGATTAAATAAATTAAAATGAGTGTTACATACTACATAAATGAATTAGGTTATAATGATGGGCATCATAATTTTGATAACCATCGTTTACCTCAAGCTTATATAGATTATTTATCTTGGTTTTCATTATCTTATAACTCTACCTCAATAATTAAACCTAATGATATTTTAATATTCCAAACACCAACAAATAATGAATTAGGAAAATTAAAATTAATTACTTCATTTTTAGATACTAATACAGTTTTTATAACTCAAGAAAGTAGTATATTTGATTGGTTTGATTGGCCTGCTAAAGAGCAAGAATTATATATTAACATTTTATCTAAATGTAAAGCTTTTCTTTATCATAATGAACATGATAAAAAAGTTATAGAAGTATTTAGTAATAATTTTATTAAATATCCTGGTTGTACTAATATAAGTTTAGAACAATCTAAAATATTTGAAGATGGAGATTATATTTTATTACCTAATCCTATAAAAAGATTTCATCGAGGAATGATATCACATAAATTAGCTTCAGAAATTGTAACTAATATTCCTATATATTCGATGAAATATACACCACCTAAAAATTATCCATTATCATTTCCAGATGAATATAAATTACCTAATATAGAATTAAAAAATAGAACTGATATTAATGGTTGGTTAAATCTTATTTATAATTCAAAATTTGGAATTGATGTTCATAGAGAATTTTCAGGTGGTAATTGTGTTTTAGAATTTGGTTCATTAGCTACTCCTCTTATAGGAAATATAAATTTAGATACTCAACGAGATGTATTTCCTGATTTATCATTTGAGTTTAATGATTATAGTAATATCAAAAAAGCAATTAATTTATTATTAAATGATAAAGATTTTTATAATGAAGTTAGTCTTAAAGCTTTAAATAATACTAAAGAAAAATATAATAGTAAATTAATAGTAGATACATTTAATCAAGATTTAAATAAATTGTTATGAACATATTAGTAACAGGAGGAGCAGGATTTGTAGGTACTAATTTAATTAAAAAATTATTAAACCAAAATCATAACATAGTATCAATAGATAATTATTCTACGGGATTAAAGTCAAATGAATTTCCTAGATGTAAATATATAAATTTTGATATTAGAAATATCAATGACTACTCAGTTTATGGAAATTTTGATATTGTATTTCATTTAGCTGCGATAGCAAGAATACAACCTTCATTTGATAACCCAGAAGAATATTTTAATACAAATGCTAATGCGACTATGAAATTAGCTAAATATTGTTCTAATAATAATATACCTTTAATTTATGCTGGTAGTAGTTCTCATCATTCAGGTAAATTTAAAAATCCATACACATTTAGTAAAGATATAGGAGAAGAAATAATTCAATTATTTCAATTACATTATAATTTACAAGCCACTATAACTCGTTTTTATAATGTTTATGGACCTTATCAATTATTAGAAGGTGATTATACTACATTAATAGGCAGATGGATAAATAATATTAAAAAAGGAGAACAATGTTACATTTATGGTGATGGTGAACAACGTAGAGATTTTACTCATGTTAATGATATTACTGATGCTTTAATTTTAATAATGGAAAAAAAAGCATATGGGTATGAATTTGAATTAGGTAAAGGTAAAAATTATTCGGTAAATGAAGTAGCTCAAATGTTTAATATTACTCCTATTTATAAAGAATCTAAACAAGGAGAAGCTAGAATTACATTAAACCAAGATAATACAGCTAAAAAAATTCTAAATTGGAATCCTCAAATAGATTTATTAAATTATATAAAAAATATATAAATGCAAAAAATAACATTTGTATTGCCTAGTAGAAATAATTTAGAATTTCTTCAACTGGCCTATAAGTCACTTCGTGATTTAAAAACAAAACATGAAATATTAGTTTTAGATGATGCTAGTACAGATGGTACTCAAGACTGGATTAAATTATTAAACGATCCTGACTTAATTACTTATCATAATCCGGGGCCAGAACGTATCGGTATTGTAGGTATGTTTGATAAAGGTATTGAAATGGCTAGAACAAAAATTATATTTGCATTTCATGCTGATATGGTTGCCTCTCCTAATTTAGATGAAAATATACTTAAACATCTAAAACCACTTACTGTAGTTAGTGCTACAAGAATAGAGCCACCTTTACATCCTCCAGGACCAGAGAAAATTACTCTTCCTTGGGGTAATGAAGTAGAAGAATTTAATTATGAGTTTACTAAACCTAAGTTTTTAGAATTAGAACAACAATATAAAGATAAAACAACTGAGGGTATATTTGCCCCTTGGTGTATGTATAAAGAAGATTATTTAGCTATTGGAGGACATGATGATTTATTTGCTCCTCAATCTAAAGAAGATAGTGATTTATTTAATAGATTTGTCCTAAATGGATATAAAATAATTCAAAGTTGGGATGGTTTAGTTTATCATTTTACTTCTAGAGGTAGTAGATTTAATAAACATGCGGGTGGTGGAACTGGAGTTAATAGTCAAGAATGGATTCAAACAACAACTCGTAATGGTAGAGAATTTATTCGTAAATGGGGTCATTTTGTTAAACATGATTCATTAATGAAACCTATTATTCCTCCTAAATATGATATTGGATTTGTAATTAAAAATTGTAATAATAATATAATATCACATTTAGAGCCTTGGTGTTCAACTATATACGCAGATTGTGATTATAAAGATTATATTACTCAAGAACAATCTAATACTAGTTTTAATTTAAACGAACGTATTAAACCTTATGATAATGAAAAACAAAATTATATATTAATTACATTTGATGGCAATAAATTAACTAATGAATCATTTAATATAATTCAATTACTTCCAGAAATAATCCAACAAACAAATGATATAGGATCGTTTGAAGTAGATATATTTAATATAAACATAATAAATTTAACAACATTTGAAAATACTCTTATACATTTATAATATGGCAATTAAAAAAATATCACCTAACAGAAATATTACTTTATCTGAAGTAACAATTCAATCAACAAATGATGTAATTAGAGCAATATATGACTTTAATGTTGAAGATAAAGGTAAAACAATAGCAACTCGCACACCCATTAGATTAATCATTAATTCAGATGGTGGTGATGTGTATAGTGGATTTGGTATAGTAGAAGCGATACAAACCTCAGAAACACCGGTTTATACGATATGCCATGGCCAAGCACAATCTATGGCGCTGTTGATATTAGCCGCCGGTTATAAGCGGTTTATTGGAGCTTACTCAACAGTAATGTACCATGAAATCAGCTGGGAAGTAGAATATCAACCTCGTAAACATCATAAACAAGAATTAACAGAAGGTGACCGTACACAAGAAATGTATGATTCATTATTAGTTGATTTTACAAATTTAACTAAAGAACAATTAGAAAAAATTAAAAATAAGTCAGAATATTGGTACATAAGTGCGGAGGATGCAGTAAGATATCATATAGCTGATGAAATTTTGACTGATAATTTGGCCATCTAATATAATTTTATTATATTTAGGTATAAAATAAAGGTTATGGATGTAAATGAAATTATAAAAAAACATGAATTGACTACAAGAGAAATGGAGTTTGTAGTCGAACAATATATCCTTGAAAAAAAAGGTAAAAAAGTTGATATTAATACTTTAAACCACCCACTAGTAAATGCTGTTCCACCTCCAATGAATGGTATTATTTTACAACAACAATTTCAATTATTGGACACAGCATATCAAAATGCATGTGTCTATTTTTTTGATAAATTAATCCCAAAATCATGACATATTATTTTTATAATAAAAACGATAAAACAAAAGAAGCAATCAACACACTTGAAGCTCCAAGTATTGAAGTAGCATTAAATTATTTCTCTAAAATGAAAAAATTAAGTGAAAGTGAATTTTTACAAATTTATTCAATAGGTATTAAAAACAAATAATCATGTTTAATTTAAAAAACTTTGGAAGTAATTTAAAAGTCCAAATTAATGGGGCCATTGATATAGATGATGATAAATCATTTTTTATCGGTCTATTAACATCCTATAATGCATGTCTTGAACGTTCTGATATAGTAATGGAAAAATTTAATCTATCTTTATTAGATTGGGAAGAACCATTTATTCAAATTATAGAAAATCTAATGTTAAAACATTATGGTGATTGGAAAACAGAATTAATGTTATGGTATATTTACGATAGATTATCATTTGAAGGAGATATTAATCCTGTAATATTAGAAGATAATGGAGAGGAAAAAAAAGTAATAGTAAATAGTCCTGATGAACTTTGGGATGTAATAAGTGAATTAGAAGATAAAATAAATAAAAAAAATGAGTAAAATTTGTATAATATGTGGTGATGAAATTCATCCCGGACGATTAAAAGCATTACCAACAGCTAAAACTTGTGTTGAATGTTCAACAACAGGTAGAAAAGCAGGAGTAACAGTTACTTTAGGAGAAGGAGACCACACATATAACGAAATTGTTATATTAGAACATGAAGATTTTATTAAATATAAAGAAGTAGAAGCAGCATTTAGAAATAAAGGAGCTGTAGTATCATCATCCGAAGTATTTAATTTAGAAGACGAATCAGATGTTGATAGTTCCCCAGAAATAAAGGTAGTCGATGATAATGAAGATTTAATTGTACTAGATGAACTAGTAATTGAATCTGAAGATTTATTAGACGATGATTTAGAAGAAGACGACGAAAATGCCTAAAGCTAAACATCTAAAAAAGGAAGAATGCTTAGCTGCTGTTGCTAAAACAAAATCAAATAGAGCCGCAGCCCGTTATTTAAATTGTTCTTATACCCACTGGAAAAAATGGGCTAAATTTTATAAAGACGAAGCAACAGGTAAGTCACTGTTTGATAAACATTTAAATAGACAAGGCAAAGGAATACCTAAATTTTTAAATCATGGTAAAAAAGATGTTGCTCTATTAGATATAATTGAAGGTAGAGTAGATCCATCTTCATTTAATCCACAAAAAATTAAATATAGATTAATTGAGGAAGGTTATCTAAAAGAAGAATGTAATCTATGTGGGTTTCATGAACGTAGAGTAATAGATTATAAAATGCCGTTAATACTCCACTTTAAAGATAAAAACAAACAACATTACCGAATTGAAAATTTAGAAATGTTATGTTATAATTGTTTCTTCTTATCAGTTGAAGATTTATTTACTAGTAGACAAATTAAAGGATTTGAAGATCATGTACCAACTAATGAAACATTACCGGATTGGGAATTAGATGATTACCAAAAAGAAGTATTAAGTGGGTTAGGATTACATAATGAACCTAAAGCAGATGATGATTTTGATATTATCTCAAGAATATAAAATATTTATAATATATGGGTAAGAAAAAACATAAAAAGATTGTACACGATTATGATATTCAAAAACAGAATCATCTAGAAAAACTTGCAACCTCACTTTTGGCTACTCAAGAAAAGAATGTTAAATTTAAATCGAAAATAATAAGTACAGATTTTTTAAACTTATTTTAATATGAATAATGAAATAACAGTTAATAACGAGGCTGAATTCCAAGAAATGTTAGACAATAAAGATTTCAAAATCGCTCAAATTATTGTTGAAACAATTTTAAAAAATTTAGATAATCCAAAACAGCATGTTCATATATTGACTGTTACTTGTTTTGAAGATGATATATCTTATGATATAACATTAGAGAAAAAACATTTCGCCTCTACTTTAGAAGAAAATTTAAAATACTACATACAACAAGAACTATATGAAAAATGTTCACAAATTGTAGATGTAATTAATAAACTAAAAGAAGAATAAAATGAAAAATGTTATCGTTCAACTAAAAGCATTAACCAAACCATTTGTATTAATACTAATGATTTGCTTTGCATTAACCATTGGATGGATAGTAGGTTACTATTCAAATAAAATTGCTACTAATTATACTAATCAAAAAGTAGTAAAAACAACTAAAACAACTTCGGTTGCAATAGATGAGAAAAACCAATTAATTCTCATTAATAAAGAGACTGGTGAATACCAGGTATACTCTGATAGTTTAGGGCTTAATATATTTAATATATATGCTAAGTCGATTGTTTCACTAAAATAATAAACATGAATTTGAAAACAACTATTTATAGCTGGTTAGTAATTCTAACCATAATGTTAGGGTTTTTATTTTATAAGTTAGAGCGATTAGAGACCTCAATCGAGAAAACAGGTTTTATTACAACTAATCAAGACGTACCATCAATTCAGATGTATAATTGTTTAGAAAAATATAGTGAGGAATATGATATTCCAAAACATATATTCTATAATATAGCTTATTTAGAAACAACATATCAAGGTCCGTTCGATTGGAATTATAATCATAAACGAACATCAAGTGTAGGTGCTGTAGGTCCAATGCAATTAATGTCAATAGTATCATTAGATGTGTATGATAAGAAAATATCACAATCTAAAATGAAAGATGATATTGAATTAAATATTAAGACAAGTGCTAAATTTTTATCTAAATTATATGACCGTTTTGGTGATTGGGGTAAAGTATGTGGTTATTATAATACAGGTAAACCGATTATAAACGATTACGCTCGTTATGCGGTCAATAATAGGGACTATAAGAGTAAGTGGATTAAAATCGAGTTATAACATATTTATAGGAAATTAAATCCTATAACAATGGCAGCTAAAAAATCAACAAAAGTAACATTATCAAATAGAGGTAAAATATCATTTGGTAAAAAGAAAAAAGGTAAAGCAACTAAACATGTTAATAAACGTGTAAGTAAAAAAACAAAATATCGTGGACAAGGGCGTTAATATACAAGAAATTAAACAACAATATCCATCTTTAAAAGGATGGAGTGATGATTATGCTTATATTTTATATCAAAAAATTCAAGAACATCAAGTAATAACTGAGTTCTTATATACCGTTAATGTTGATAAAACAGTAGATACTTTAAATAAATCATTTAAAGGTATTCATTCATCAGATGATGATGATAATACTATTTTAGTAAAGTTTAAAAATTTAGATACTATAATTTTAGATACTGTAAATAAAAAAATGGATGCCTTTGGTTATTTCCCATCAATAGTAGGAGTATATAGCGGTGGAGGTAAATATTCTGATAATATTAAACAATTTATAGGCCGTACTGATATAGTAGTTAAATATGAGGCTAAATATGATGTTGAAACCGAAATAGAAGCATCACATATGTTTCATATAACACCCGATGTTAATTATAAAAAAATTAAATCATTAGGCTTAACTCCCAAAACTCAATCTAAAATAGCAAATCACCCAGGACGAATATATTTAACATATGAATTAAGCCCTGATGGATTAGAAGATTTTATGTTTGCCTTATATAATGTTAATCCAAATAAAGAATATATAACTGATATGTATGTGTTAGCTATTGATATGGAACAAATAAAAGATCATAAATTTTTTATAGATCCTAATTTTAAAATGGGTGAGGGTGCAGTTTATACCTATCAAAATATACCACCAAGTGCTATATCAATAGATGAAAGAGTAAATGTAAAAACAATATAAATAAGTTATGAGTAAAACAAGCAATAATGCAAAATTCGCCGCTTTAATTCCTTGGTTAGAAGAATTGAAAAAACATAAGCCGAAAAGAAATTTAAATAATGTTGACCCATCAACTGAGGTTAAAACCATATCAGTTAGAGACGTCACAATGAGACACAGAAATAGAAAATAGTGTTTACATTTGATTCTACTCCAGATACAGTCTTAATCAAATTAGCCCAAGATAATTGGGCTGATTTAGATTTATTATGTTGGGCCTATTCCTTAGATTACCAATTATCCCTCGAATACCGTTTAAATCCGCCTAAACTAAATTAGGAACCACTTGTTTGGCTTCTCGAATAATCTTTATTATATTTAAGTATAATAAGAAATAAAGATCATGAAAAGAGGAAGACCAAAAGAAGCACCAAAAGAAGAACAACCATTAAAGTTCACAAGAACTTATGTTCATGCGGATGGAACTATCGCAACCTGGAAATACGATTTAACCAAATATAAATTTGGTCCAATTGAAGTATCATTTGATGATAAAAATGCAATTCCAGTAAATGAGATTATAGCTAAAGAAACAAAAGTCAAAGCAGATAAGAAACAATACTTAAATCCAGTAACAGGAAGATATGTTGCGGCATTTAGAGCAAAACAATTAGGATTAATTTAAAAATAAAATGGTAGATTACGATTTAGAAATTAAAAACGGGTGGAGAAAAGCAAATAGTTTGCTTAAGACTAATAAATTAGATGAGGCTAGAGATGCTTTAGATTATTGTTTAATTTTATTATCACAAGTAGTATTAGAACGAAATTTAAAAGACACTGATAAATTAGGTGGAGTTAAAATGTTAGTCTGGTATGAACGTGTGTGGGTAAATTTAGAAAAATATGGTTTATTATTAAGTTAAATAAAATTAAAAAATAAGGTTATGAAATATATATTAAGTGAAATATTTTGGTGGACATTAGCTACAATAGGTTTAATTATAGTAAGTGTTGTAACTTTATTTACTAAAATAAAAGAAAAATGGTAATATTATCTTATTATTAACCCATAAATCAAAATAAAATATGCATACTATAGTTTTATTAATATTAATTTGGTTCGTTTTTATATATTTACCAAGTTCAAATAAAAAAGAAAAATAAACATTGATTTGGCCTTCGGGCCTATCTTTATTATATTTAAATATAAAGAAATAAAAATTATGATATATAAACCACTTTATAAACGTGCCACGAATGGGAAAATCAATCAATGGACCGTTGAAGTTGAAGATAATAAATTTAGAACAATTGCAGGTTATTCAGATGGTATTCAAACAACAACTAAATGGACCGTATGTGATGGTAAAAATATAGGTAAGAAAAATGAAACTTCACCTAATCAACAGGCTGAAGCTGAAACTGAAGCTTTATATCGTAAACGAAAAGAAGTAGGTTATTTTGAAAACATAAACGAATGTGATAATTCAGTTTATTTTCAACCTATGTTAGCTAAAGATTGGAATGATGAAAAACATAAAGTTAAATTTCCAATTTATTCTCAACCTAAATTAGATGGTATAAGATGTATTGTGAAAAAAGATGGGATGTGGTCTCGAAATGGAAAACTAATTATAGCTGCACCTCATATATTTGAGATTTTAAAGCCATTATTTGAAATTAATCCTAGTTTAATTTTTGATGGTGAATTATATGCAGATAAATTTGCAAATGATTTTAATAAAATATGTTCATTAATTAAAAAAACTAAACCAACATCTGATGATTTATTAGAAAGTCAAATTAGTATTCAATATCATATTTATGATTTACCAAGTTATAACGTAGTGTTCACTGAACGGTATAAACATTTATCTAAAATATTAAAAAATTATAATCCATCTATAGTTGTAGTTAAAACAGACCAAGTAGATAATATGAATGATCTTAGTGGTTATTATGAGGATTATATAAACGAAGGTTATGAGGGTCAAATACTAAGAGTAGATAAGGAATATCAAAATAAACGTTCTAAATATTTATTAAAACATAAAACGTTTGTTGATGAGGAATATACAATATTAGATGTTGAAGAAGGTTTTGGTAATAAAAAAGGTATGGTTGGTTCATTTGTTTTTAAAACTAAAGAAGGCACTATATTTAATAGTTCACCTAAATTTAATTGGGAAGAATGTACTCGATTATGGAATGAAAGAGATACATTAATAGGCAAATCAGCTACCGTTAAATATTTTAATTTAACACCATCAGGTGTGCCTCGTTTTCCATATGTTATTAAAATTGGGCGTGAAGATTATGAATAAGTTTGGCTCTCCAAATAAATTTTATTATATTTAAGTATAAGAAAAATAAGAGTTATGAAAATGTTATCAGCAGCAATCGCATTAACTTCACAGAAGTTTGTAAATACCTTAGATAAAGGAGGTAATCCTTATATCTTACATTGTTTAAGAGTAATGAATGGAGTAGATCAAAATGATGAAGAATTAATGTGTATAGCAGTAATGCATGATTTAGTTGAAGATACAAATGTTACATTAGATGAATTACGTTTATTAGGATTTTCAGAACGTGTTATTAGAGGTATTGAATATTTAACACATAGAGAGGGAGAAGATTATGAAACTTACATTAAACGAATAGCATTTTTAAATCCAGATGCCGTTAAAGTAAAACGTGCTGATCTAATTGATAATTCAAATATTACTCGTTTAAAAGGCTTACGTAAGAAAGATTTTGATCGTTTAGAAAAATATAATAGAGCATTCATTTACTTAAAAGATTTATAATATGAAAATTTGGTGCATATCAGATACACATGGACTCCATAAGGAACTAATAGTACCTGAAGGGATTGATATGATAATACATGCTGGGGATTTTTCAAATTATAGAAACCCTGGGTTAAACTATAATGAAGCTACTCAATTTTTAGTTTGGTATGATAATATTAAAGATGTTAAATATAAACTATTTGTAGCTGGTAATCATGATACAAGTTTTGAGTCAGGGTTAGTGAACAAACAAGTCATGGAATCATTTTACCCATCATTGACATATTTGTTTCATGAGACAATTGAAATAGAGGGTTTAAAAATATTTGGTTCACCATATACACCTGAATTTAACAGTTGGGCTTTTAATGTAAAAAGAGCAAAGTTGTTTAAATACTGGGAGCAAATTGAAGATGGAACTGATATAGTTATAACACACGGGCCTCCAATGTCAGTATTAGACCTCTGTAGTAGACAAGATGGAAGTGGATATGAACAAGTAGGGTGTAGGTCATTAATGAAACACATAGAAAGAGTGAAGCCAAAGTTTCATATCTTTGGACACGTTCATTCAGAGAAAGGAATATATAATGCTGGTACAAGAACTATAAGCGGATTAGATACAGTATTTGTAAATGCATCTATGCTTGAACTTAGAAGTAACCAAAAAGTTAATAATGGATTTGTAATAGAGATATGATGAATAATTATCACTTAAATATAATTAGAAATGAAATCGAATATAGAAAAACGAAGTAAACATAAATTAAATGTATATCAATGGATTATTAAAGTAATAGATTCATGTGTAACATATAAACAAGTTGTTAATTGTGAAAATTTAATTTATAATTATAGAAGACAATATGATTTAATGTATAGAGATAATTTATACTATGATTTAGAAATTAAAATATATCATAAAAAACAAAGTTTAAACTAAAATATTATGCCTAACTTTAACGAACACGACTTAGACTTTGATATTGATGTACACATTTCAGTAAATGAGTTTTTATCCGAATGTGACGAACGTGACAGAAAAGAAGCCATTGAATGGTTAGAAAGAAATGGTTATTTATCAGAACAATATATAACATCAACAAATTCTATACCTCATGAAATGTTTCTTGATGATATGAACAAAGTAATTACAAATTACTATTTATTAACTAATGAGGAACACGAATTAATTGAAAAAATAGCAAAACGATTTTAAAAATAAGTTAGGCCTTCGGGCCTAATTTTATTATATTCGGATATAAAAAATAAATAATATGGCAATCAAACCTCAATCCATTAGAAGTGGAGTAGTAATTAAATTTAATAACCAAGTTGTTGACAAACAAACAGTTATTACAAAAAGTGAATCTTGGTCTCCAAACCATGAAAATTTATTTAGAAAATTACTTAAACAAGGAGGTTCATTTCCAATTAAAGGAGTTCAAGTTGAAGTAACAATTGCTGAGAAAGTAGTAAATTCAAAAGGTGAAAAAGAGGTTAATGTACCTAAAGTAGATCCTTTAGCTAGATTTTAATATGATTAATTATAAAAAATATACATTCACATCCATTAATTTAGAAAAATTAGAAGATACTCAATTTGAAGGCGATCATCCTAATAATATTAATGAAGGATATAAAATTCAAAATGGTTATATCGATTTACATAATTCAGAACAATATAATTGTTTATGGATAAATAAAAGTAATGGTGAATGGTTTCATACTTCAGAAGTTCAAAAAATTGAACAACATGTTGGTTATGATTTAGTTTATACTAAAAATTCAATTTATAAATTAACTCCTAATTTTGTAGCTATTACAGGTGTACAAGAAAAATATTCAGTATAAATGAAAAAACAATTTAGAATAATAGAAGAATCTTGGGCTAATGAATATGGTGATAAAGAAGATACTAAATTTTTTATACAACATTGTAATTTATTATTTGGATTCCCAATTACTAATTGGAAAAGTATAAAAAGTAGTCACTATCCAGGCCATGATAAATTATATTTTCATTCAAGCGATGAGGCTCAAATTTTTATTAAAACAGTTTTAGAAAAAAATAAACCTCGTTTACAACAAGTACATTCAATAATAAGTAAAGAAAATGGAACGATTTAAAGTAGGTGATAAACTAAAAGCAATTGATTATTATACAGAAGAATATGGACTTGAGTATGTTACTATAACTTCAATAAATGAAGAAAATCAAGTTTATCATTGGGAAGCAGATTTAAGCGAGTCACATTGGGAGATACCAGGTAAACTATCTTCAGGATATTATTTTAAAGATGCTGAGTTATTTGTAGAAGATCTTGCTAATAAGCAACAAGATCTAGATCCTGAATTTAATAAACTTATAAGTGAAAATTTTAATGATTTAATATGAATGATACACTAACACTAAAACCAAATCTTGCTCCTAACACAATTGAGTTTAAAGTAGGAGAATTTATTGAAACTCCATTTATTAAACTATGTGAAAATGGAGACATATTTGTAAAAGGTAAACTTATTGAAAACGATAAGGAAGTAGTTGATGCTATGAGAGAGTTTTTAACACAACAAGTTTTTATTAATAAAGAAAATGAATAAATTAGATAAAGATTACCAAGCACTCCTTCAAGATATTCTTGATAATGGAGTAGAAAAAAAAGATAGAACAGGTACTGGAATAATTTCAGTATTCGGAAGACAAATTCGTCACAAAATGAGTGAAGGGTTTCCATTACTTACAACCAAGAAGATGGCATTTAAAACAATGGTGACTGAGTTATTATGGTTTTTAAAAGGTGATACTAATATTAAGTATTTAGTTGATAATGATTGTCATATTTGGGTAGGAGATTCCTTTTCTAATTATATGAAGGAATATGAAAAATATAAACAATCTCAAGAAAATGTTGAGAAGGAATGTTAGATTTGGAATTTTTTATATATTTATAATAAAATAATATTATGAGTATAGGAATTTATAAAATAACATCACCTTCTAATAAAGTTTATATTGGTCAATCAACTAATCTTGAAAAAAGAAAAGATGATTATATAAAACTTAGATGTGATAAACAACCTAAACTATTTAATTCACTTCAAAAATACGATTGGGAACAACACATATTTGAAATAATTGAAGAATGTAGTTTAGAACAATTAAATGAAAGAGAAATATATTGGGGATTATATTATGATGTTTTAGGAGAAAAAGGTTTAAATTTAAGATTAGGAGACGCACGTGGTAAATGTAGTGAGGAAATAAAAAAGAAAATAGGTCTATCTAATTCAGGACCTAAACCTGAAGGGTTTAATCAAAAATTAAGTAAATCTGTTTTACAATTTGATAAACAAGGTAATTTAATAGCAGAATATACTTCATATAACAATGCTGTTAAAGCTACAGGTTTACGTTTAGCTGAAGTTTTAAGAGGAGCTGTTAAAACTGCTGGTGGATATATTTTTAAATATAAAGATGAATGGGATGGAAACCCACCAACAATAAAACCTCATGGTAGAATAGGTAAACCATCATCTCTTAAAGGTAGAATTAGTCCTACTAAAGGTAAATCAATAAATAAAAAACCTAAAACAGAAGAATTTAAAAATAAGTTAAGTAAACCAATATTACAATTAGATTTAAAAAACAATATTGTTAAAGAATTTAAATCACAAACAGAAGTAAAACAAATATTAAATATAGACCCTCAGAATGTTTTAAGAGGAAAAACTAAAACAGCAGGTGGTTATAAATGGAAATATAAAAATTAAAAGTTATGAAATTTAATAATAAAGATCTACATCCAGATGGAAGACCATATACACAAGAAGAATTTGTCAATAAAATAAAAACAGATGATGAATTCGCTAAAAAGTGGGGTGATTTAGGCCCAATTTATGGTAAGCAATGGAGAAAATGGAATACTAGAATACTTGATAGAAGTAATTTAAAACAAGATCTTATAGATGGAATTACACCCCATGCGATAGAAATAGACCAAATTGCAAATCTAATCAACGACCTTAAAACAAATCCTGACTCAAGAAGACTAATGGTTTCAGCTTGGAATGTAGGTGAATTAGACCAAATGGTTCTTCCACCTTGTCATTATGGATTTCAAGTTTATACGAGAGAGTTGAGTGATAAAGAAAGAATTGATTTAATGGGAGGGAAAATACAAGAAAAATATCCAGCATTGGTTGAACAACAAATTAAACATTGTGATGAATATAATGTTCCTACCAGAGCAATCTCATTAATGTGGAATCAACGTTCAGTAGACACTGGGTTAGGGTTAGGTTTTAATATAGCTAGTTATGGATTATTATTAGAGATAATAGCTAAAGAAGTAAATATGGTACCTGATGAGCTTATAGGAAATTTAGGAGATGTTCATTTATATTTGGATCATATGGAACCTATTAAGGAACAAATTAATAGAGAACCATTTGAATTACCTAAACTAGTAATTAATGAAAACAATAAATTAAGAGTTGGAGGTGGTGTATTTACTTATGTTAATACTGATTTCACTTTAGAAAATTATCAATCACACCCATCAATTAAAGCCCTATTAAGTAACTAATATGAAAAATAAAAAGAGAAATTTAATAACCGTTGACTTAAGTGGTTGTAAAACTTGGAATGAGTGTATGAAGGTAATGGAATTGATTACATCAGGTAAAGTCAAATTAAATGTTACAACAATCAAGTAATTAATATGAAATCTAAAATTCATGTTAACCAACATCATATTCGTTCTAATAAAACTAAAGGAACGGATTTGCCTGTCATAACAATTAAACAAGGTAAAAAAAATACATACTGTA